>LQAI01000021.1_pt1 | contig 157099 bp, 205 predicted proteins | sample 1535821 | NCBI WGS metagenome assembly LQAI01 (sample SAMN04331586, study PRJNA305678) | bioreactor metagenome | isolation source: bioreactor_5 inoculated with Wadden Sea sediment 1st replicate of a... | place: Germany:Bremen
GCTATTAAACTGTGGACAAGAAAACGTCGTGGTGGAAGTTTGGAGTCGGATGAATTACACATGAATTCCATCCTTGCTGCTGTTTTACAAAAACGATATGCCAAGAGGGATAGAAATTCGATTTATGTGTTTCCAGGCAGCTACGATGGAATGATGAGTAAATTTACCGTTGACAAGCTCATGCCAAGGCTTTGCAGAGAGGCAGGTGTGAAGCCCTTTGGATTTCATTCTATACGACATTATATTGCCTCGATCTTGATGGATTCCCAAAAGCTGTCTCTTGTGGATATCCAGAAAATGCTCAGACATAAAAGGGCAACGACTACAGACATATATTTAGATCAGTTGGCGGAGAGCAAAACAACTGCTGCGGATGTTATCGCCCAGAGCTTCGAAAGTTCCAGGGAAAAAATTCAATCAAAAGATCATAAGGAGGGGGAAGCCCCGACTGACTCGGCAAACACCGATTCATCAGGAAAAGATAGGCCCAAAATTAAACCCATATTTAAATTCGGTAGAAATGCCGATACGGGTTGATGATGCAGAATTGATTGATAGTGGCGGAGAAAGAGAGATTCGAACTCTCGATGGAAGTTTCCCCCCATACTCGCTTAGCAGGCGAGCGCCTTCAGCCACTCGGCCATTTCTCCGCAAGCTGATTTCATGGCGGAGGAGGTAGGATTCGAACCCACGAAGCTGTTACACTTAACGGTTTTCAAGACCGCCGCCTTCAGCCGCTCGGCCACTCCTCCAGATTTAAAAAAGAGCTTATACCATCTTGCGCATATCCGGTCAACACTTAACTTGGATTTTCCGTACGTCATCTTGTGGTTGACACCGGCAGTGGTTGCGCTATATTAAACGGCTTGACACCATTAACAATAACAGGAGAATCATAAATGAAACAAAAGATCCGTTTTGAAAAAAATAACAAGGACGGGGTAATGACGGTCCTGGAGTCCAGCGAAGTGGATCCCGGTGTAATGATGCCGCTGCATGAAGAAACCTATGATCTGGCGCAGATGTCTGCGGCAGCCAAAGAAGGACTGGAAGCGTTTTCCCTGATGCTGCGGCGCCGGACTTTTTCCCACAAGAGATCTGTGTGTCAAGCTGTTTGAGGAAACCGCGGAATTTTTTGCAGATGAAGCTCAGGACAAAGTCATTGTGGAGTACCAGGATTCGGAAACATTGCCGGATGAGGAAGAGTTTCACCTAGAAGACGATGACGTGGAAATCGACGACCTTCTGGATGAAGATGGCGATTCCAAAGAGGATGAGATCAAAGAGATTGATGACGAGGACGATACTCCCCGGTTTACCCCGGAAGATACTTCGGAACACGAAAATTAACCGCCATATCAGAAAACGGATCTTATGAAACAGCTCATCAAGAATTTAGTGATCACAGCGGCGCAAAAAGCGATGGATGTCGGCAGGTTGCCCTCCAGAGAGATGCCGGACATGGAGATTGAGGCACCCAAGCATGAGTCCCAGGGAGATCTGTCCACCAATTTTGCCATGGTTTCCGCCGCTGTTCAGAAAATGGCTCCCAGACAGATCGCCCAGGCCCTGATTGACCATATGGCATCCGAGGACTGGATTGAAAAAATTGAGGTGGCCGGTCCGGGGTTTATCAATTTTTTTCTCAAACCATCTGCCTGGCATCCGGTGGTGGATCAGGTCCTTGCGGCGGATGAGCGGTACGGCGCTTCTGATTTCGGCAAAGGGGATCGGGTCCAGGTGGAATTTGTCAGCGCGAATCCCACTGGCCCGTTGCATGTGGGACATGGCCGGGGGCCGCAGTCGGGGATGCGGTGGGCAATATCCTGAGTTTTGCCGGATTCACGGTATCCAAAGAATATTATATCAATGATTCCGGCCGACAGATCCGGACCCTGGGAACCTCGGTCTGGTTTCGGCTGCGTGAGCTGGCCGGACACGCAATTGATTTTCCTGAAGACTGCTACAAAGGGGACTACATTAAGGAACTGGCACGGGACGTGCTGGACCGGGAAGGGCCGGACTTTGTCAATAAAAGCGAAGATGAGGCCATCGGGGTCTGTGCCAGATATGCGGCTGACCGGATCCTCGAGCAGATTCGAAAAGACCTGACCGGTTTTGGGGTGACATTTGACCGGTGGTTCAGCGAACAAAGCCTGTATGATTCCGGCCGGGTTCAACAGACCATTGACCATCTCAAAAACAGGGTCATGTCTACGAAAAGGACGGGGCACTTTGGTTCAGAACAGAAGCTTTCGGGGATGAAAAAGACCGGGTGGTGGTCAGAAGCAACGGATTGACCACCTATTTTGCCTCAGATATCGCTTATCACCAGGAAAAATATGAACGGGGGTTTGACCGGGTCATTGATGTGTGGGGAGCGGATCACCATGGGTATATCAACCGTATGGGAGCCGCTGTCATGGCAATGGGATACAAACGGGAGCAATTTCAGGTGATCCTGGTACAGCTGGTGAACCTGATGCGGGGGGGCAAACCGGTACAGATGTCCACCCGGGCCGGCGAATTTGTGACCCTCAAGGATATTGTGGATGAAGTCGGAAAAGATGCGGCCCGGTTCATGTTTCTGAGCCGCAGCTATGATTCCGGTCTGGATTTTGATCTGGAAGTGGCCAAACAGAAGAGCAGTGACAATCCTGTGTATTATGTACAGTATGTCCATGCCCGGATTGCCGGCATTCTGGCCAAAGCCGAAGACCGGCAGACAGGGGCGGCTATGGATTTTTCCCAAGGCCGGCATCTGTCAAAACTGGTGGCTTCGGAAGAAATCCACCTGATCAAAACCCTGGCCGGATTTCCCGAGCAGGTGGAAAAAAGTGCGGCCACCTGCCATCCCCATGTGATTTTTACCTATCTGATGACGCTGGCATCGGCATTTCATGCGTATTACAACCGGCACAAAGTGGTCACTTCCGATATGGACCTGACCCTGGCCCGGCTCAGCTTGGTGCTGGCGGTGAAAAAAGTGATCCGGAACGGACTTTCTCTTTTAGGTGTGTCTGCGCCGGATAGAATGTGAGTCATGTCCTTTAATGGTGTGATGAAATATCTGATCTATGGGTTTTTGGGGGCATGGCTGTTTCTGCTCGGTGTAATGGCCGGCCGGGGGACGGTCCCGGTTCATTTTGAAACAAAGGCTTTTCAGGAACGGCTCAAAACCATTGTTGATGCATATAAAAACCCGGACGTACAGGGGGGGCCGGATGAAAAAATTGCATTAAACTATTATGATGCCCTGAGTGAAGAAACCGGGATTGAGGAGATGGTGATTCCGGAGCCGGCTGAGCTTCTGTCTGACACGCCGGCGGATACCCGGCAACCGGAAACGAGGGGGACCAATTCAGAGGCCCCGGAAGAAAATTCCTTGGATCCGGCAGAAGATATTCCTGTCAAGACCAGCCGAAAAGCGGCCACCTTCAATAAAGCGGCGGCTGACAAACCGGTTCGGGCCGATGCTGGAAAAACGGATGCTTCACCATCGGAAAAGGAAATGGGAAAACAGGGGACCCAGGGGCGTTATACCATTCAGGTGGCGGCATTCAAATCTTTCCGGGATGCGGTCACACAGATGGCAGCATTGGAAAAAAAGGGTTTGCCTCCACCCGGACAGCCAAGGAAATGGACGGAATTACCTGGTATCGAATCCGGATCGGGGAGTTTTCGTCAGTGGATGCGGCCACCCGGTATCTGGAGCAATTGAACCAGGCCGGTGTCAGCGGCATCATCATCACAAAGGAGAGACAATGAAAATTTCAGAACAGGAAGTGGAGAATATCGCCCATCTGGCACGATTGACAATGAGTGATGAACAAAAAAGCGCCCTTTGCGGACAGATCAGCGATATACTTGGGTATATGGAAAAACTGGCCCATGTGGATGTCAAAGGCGTTGCGCCGGCGTCCGGGGCGGCATTCATGCAAAATGTCCTCAGAGAAGATGTGCCGCATGTCAGCCCCGGTCCGGAGGTGACTCTGGCCAATGCCCCGGAAAAAGAGGATGACTACTATCTGGTTCCCCGGGTGGTGAAATAACCGGGGAGGGCCCGGCATTCATTTTTCAAGGAAAAATACATGGATTTACACACACTGACCCTGGCCCAGGCTTCCCGGCTGCTGGGGGAGAAAAAGCTGTCATCCACTGATCTGACCCAGGCGTTTCTGGCACGCATCAACATCTTGGACCAGGCACTCAACAGTTTCATTACCGTGGATGCGTCGGAAGCCCTGGCCCAGGCGGAGTCAGCAGACCGTGAAATCGCAGCCGGGAACCATACCGTGTTTACCGGCATTCCCATGGCACTGAAAGACCTGTTGTGCACCAAGGGAATAAAAACTACCTGCGGATCAAAAATTCTGGACAATTTTGTGCCCCAATACGATGCCACGGTGGTGGAGAAGCTTCGCCGGTCTCATGCGGTGGTCATCGGTAAAACCAATATGGATGAGTTTGCAATGGGCTCTTCCACGGAGAATTCCGCCTATTTCCCCACCCGGAATCCCTGGCATGTCGATTACGTGCCCGGCGGGTCCAGCGGCGGATCGGCCGCGGCAGTGGCGGCACAGTTCTGCAGCGTAGCCCTGGGATCTGACACCGGCGGCTCCATCCGCCAGCCCGCATCTCATTGCGGGGTGGTGGGGCTCAAACCCACCTATGGCCGTGTGTCCCGTTACGGCCTGGTGTCCTATGCCTCTTCCCTGGATCAGATCGGGCCTATTGCCCGGACAGTGGAGGATGCGGCCCTGGTGATGAATCTGATTGCCGGCCATGATTCCAAAGATTCCACGTCCGCACCGGAACCGGTGCCGGATTTCACCTCGGGGCTGGCTGATTTCAAGAAAAACGGGCTCAAAGGCATGACCGTGGGCATCCCCAGGGAATACCTGGAAATACCGGGCATTGATCCGGATGTACGGAACGTGTTCGACAACGTCAGAGCGCTTCTGGAATCCCTGGGGCTGACATCCGGTCCGTGTCCCTGCCCCATACCGACTATGTGGTGGCGGCCTACTATATCATCGCCCCGTGTGAGGCCAGTTCCAACCTGGCCCGGTTTGACGGGGTTAAATACGGATTCAGGGCGCCGGGCAACGACGATCTTTTAGAAATGTACAAACAGACCAAATTCCAGGGGTTCGGAGCTGAAGTGCAGCGCAGGATCATTATCGGCACTTATGCCCTGTCCGCCGGATATTATGAGGCGTATTACGGCAGGGCGTCCCAGGTGCGCTCCCTGATCATGGCTGATTTTTCCAGGGCGTTTGAGGCCTGCGATATCCTGCTGGCCCCGGTGGCCCCGACCCCGGCGTTCCGGATTTCAGAGAAAATCGATGACCCGTTGACCATGTACCTGACCGATATTTTCACGTTGTCCGCTAATATGGCGGCAGTTCCCGGCATTTCCGTACCGGCGGGGTTTTCATCAAATGGACTGCCCATCGGCATTCAGATGATGGCCAACCGGTTTGATGAACCGTCTCTGATCCGGGCCGGGTATGGGGTGGAATCATCTTTGAACCTGTCTCCGAAATTTCCGGATCTGTAAAAAACAGGAGAAAAGCATTATGAGCACTGTCCAGCCCCAGGGGGAAGCATTGAAAAAAGCCATTCAATGGATCAGCGAACGGCGCCGGAAATATCCAAATGTTTCCGTGGTGAAACTGGCGGATGAAGCGGCCTTGCAGTATGATTTAAGTCCGAAAGATTCGGAGTTTCTGCTCCGGTTCGTGAAACAGGAATCCTGAATGATCCGGATTCTGCCGGATATCCTGTCCAACCAGATTGCCGCCGGCGAGGTGGTGCAACGGCCGGCATCCGTGGTCAAGGAACTGGTGGAAAACAGCATTGACGCCGGTGCCGCCCGCATTACCGTTGAGATGGAAAAAGGCGGCAAATCCTTGATCCGGGTGTCGGATGATGGTGCCGGACTGTCCCGGGATCAGGCCCTTTTGGCCATTGAACGGTATGCCACCAGTAAGATTTTCACCAAGGAAGATCTGTTCTCCATTGCCAGCTTCGGTTTCCGTGGGGAGGCTCTGCCGTCCATTACGTCGGTGTCCCGGTTCTGTCTGGTGACAAGGCCCCATGATGCCGATACCGCCACCCGACTGGAAATGGCCGGAGGAAAGCTTTCAAAGGTATCTGACACCGGGGCCCCGGCCGGCACCATGGTGGAGGTCAAACACCTGTTTTCAATACCCCGGCCCGGCGCAAGTTTTTGAAAACCGACACCACCGAGGCTGCCCATATCACCGATACCCTGTCCGGACTGGCCCTGGGCAACCCTTCAGTGGGGTTCCGGCTGTTTTCTCAAAACCGGCTGGTCAAGCATTTTCCCCCGGATCAGGACCTGCGGCACCGGGCCATGCTGGTGCTGGGCAGGGATGCGGCCGATCACCTGTATGAAATGGCACACTCAGCCGAAGATATTCGTGTCACCGGGGTTTGCGCCAATCCGGCCGAGACCCGGGCCACGGCCGGCCGCATCTACCTGTTTGTCAACCGACGTCTGGTACATGACAAAGGCGTGGTAGCAGCCCTGTTCCGGGGATATGCCGGCCGGATCATGAAAGGGCGGTATCCGGTGGCCGTGGTGTGCTGCGAACTTCCCTGCGACCGGGTGGATGTGAATGTGCATCCATCCAAGCGGGAAATCAAGTTTCTGGATGCCCGGCCGGTGTATCAGGCCGTGACCCGGGCCGTGGCTCAAGCATTGACAGCCGCCCAGAGTCAAGTGGCCACGTATGCCGGGTCCCGGCCGGACACTGACCCCCGGCCGGCCTCGGTCGTCAACGCCCCCCGGTTCGAACAGGCTCCCATTTCATGGGAACCCGATCCAGTACCTGCCGGCCCTTCCACTGCCCGGCCGTCGGAACTGTCCCGTGGCAGGCTTTTGAGGGATCGATACGGGATTCAGATGCCATGGATCCGCCCGACGAGATCCGGCAGATCTCCGAAAGGTTCACGATTCCGGAAAAGGAATCGGCTGAAACTCAGGACAAGACCCCGTTCCCGATCCCCGGTTCCCCGGGTGGTGGGGCAGGTTTTGGGAACGTATATTGTTGCGGAACAGGACGGCTCCCTGATGCTGGTGGATCAGCACGCGGCCCATGAGCGGGTGGTATATGAGGCGTTAAAGCACCGGCATGACCGCCTGTCTGCGGATACCCAGTACCTGCTGGTGCCGGAAACCCTGGAACTGAATGCCAAAGAAGCGGACCTGCTGACCGGCATTCTGCCGGACCTGGCGGCGCTGGGACTGGTGATCGAGCCGTTCGGCGGGGCCACGTTCGTGATCCGGGCCGTGCCCGGGCTTCTGGACCATACGTCCGTCAAAACCCTGGTGACGGGAATCGTTGATACCTTGATGGAAACCGATGACATCGGGGTCCAGGAGCAATGGCGGGAAGCTTGTCTGATGTCCATGGCCTGCCATCATGCCATACGGGCCAACCGGAACATGACCGTTCGGGAAATGGAAACCCTGATCAAAGATCTGTGGGCCTGTGACAATGCGCTTCACTGCCCCCATGGGCGGCCCACCCTGGTCACTTTTGACAGGTATCAGATGGAAAAGCTGTTTAAAAGGGTTGTTTGACGATGAGCGTTAAGATATAATACCTGATCTTAACATAACTGTAAGGAGTGTTGTTTTGAAAATCCGATTGCTTGTCGTGGCTCTAATTCTGCTGGGGATCAGTTCCCCGGCCGTACATGCCGCACAGAAAACCGTTGCAGTGCTTCCCTTTACTATGAATTCTCCCCAGGATCTGACTTTTTTGCAGAACGGGCTGTTTTCCATGCTCTCTTCCCGGCTTTCAGACTCCGGCAAAGTGGAAATCCTGGACCGGGCCGCCGTGGACGCTGCGTTATCCGGCAGTTCTGCAGACCTGACCCAGGACCTGGCTAAAGATATCGGGCATCTCCTGGGCGCGGATTACGTGCTGTTCGGCAGCTTAACCCATTTCGGTGAGAGTGTCAGCCTGGATGCGGCCATGGTGGATGTCGCCGGTGAGAAACCGGCCCTGACGTTTTTTGAACAAAGTAACAACATGGGGGATGTGATTCCACTGGTAAACACGTTTGCCGGGGATATCAACCGGAAGGTGTTCAACCGGTCCATTGACAATGATCTGTATGTCCAGCCCGCCCAGGAAGGCCATCGGGCGCCTGGCGGGTTTCAACAGAGTGGGCAGGGGGGATTCGTCAACCTGCAGCAACCCGGAGGCGGCGGTGGGTTTGCCACCCACCTGACCCTGGATACCGTGATCAATGCCATGGCAGCGGGGGATCTCGACAATGACGGTTCCCTTCAGGTCGTAACGGCCACAGACAACACCCTGATGATTCATCAGCTGTCAGATGGCCAGCTGGTGCAGGAAAAACAACTGGAATTCAGCACTACTCACCGGATTGTGGCCCTGGATGTTGGGGATATCAATGGAAACGGATATCCCGAGATCTTTGTCACCAGCCTGACCATCCATCAGGACGGACTTCAGTCCTTTGTGGTGGAATTCAACGGCACCGATTATGTAACCCTGGTGGAGAATCAGCATTATTACTACCGGGTGATGAATGCTCCGGACGGGTCCAAAATGCTGATGGGCCAGCGGACCGGCAAAGATCCATTTGACGGGCCGGTCTATATCATGCAGACGGACGGCACCGGGTATTCCCGCCAGAAAGAGGTTCGGCTTCCCCGAAACACCTCGGTGCTGTCTTTAGCCAAGGGTCCGGTGACAAATGAATCTGCGGAAGAATACGTGATGACCAACCGGTTCGGCCGGCTGGTGGTGACCAATGACAGCGGCACGGCGGAATGGGAAAGTACGGAAAAATTCGGGGGCACGGCCCATGTCTGGCTGATGCCCAAAAATGATCCGGATGTGTCTTACCGCGAGCGCGTTTATATTCATCCCCGGCTTGAGTTTTATGACATGACCGGCGATGGGAACCTGGAAGTCATGGCCGTTCAGAACAAGGAGTTCGGTGGCGGCACCGTGGGCCGTTATAAACGGTTTAAAGACGGGAATATCCAGGTAGTGTCATGGAACGGGATCGCTTTGGCGCCGTTGTTTCAGACCCATGCCCTTCAGGGATGGGTCAGCGATTTCGCCATTGCCGATATCGATGGCGATGGAAATGATGAACTGATTGTGTCGGTGGTGACCCAGACCAAACTGGCCATCTTGTCCAAAGACAAGGCCTCCAGTATCATTTCTTATGAACTGGCCCGATAAATAAAAAAGCATTGACAATGCAGCATAATTAAATTAAAAAGGATTATTGCATGGTATCAGGCCTTTAAAAGGAGGGTGTGGTGCCGTTTCGTCAGGTGGTTGTTTCAATTTATGACAAGGAGAAAAAGATGAAAAAATTAATGGTATTGGTTGCAGCCCTGGCACTGGTGGCCGGTTCTGCAATGACTGCTGCAGCAGCGGACTGGAATTTTTACGGGTCTGCCCGTATAGCTACGTTTTACACTGACAAAGATTTGGCTGACACCACCAATTATGAGCAGGGCCTTCAGGGCAACGCCCGTATCGGTGCCAAGGTCAAAGTGTCCGATGAACTGACCGGTGGTTTTGAATACGGCTCTGGAGTTAATCTTCGTAAACTGTATGGTGAATGGAACTTTGGGGCAGGGTCTCTGCTGATTGGACAAACTTACACGCCGTTGAACTATTTCTACTCCAACCAGGTCTATGGCGGTGACAATGACCTGCTGGCCCAGGGTGGGGTTTACTCCGGCCGTGAAGGCATGATCCGCCTGCAATTCGGTGGGTTTGAAATTGCCGTTCTTGGACCGAAAACCAATACTCTTGGCAGTGGCGCCGGTACTGAGATATCTATGCCGGGTATCGAAGCCAACTACAACTTGGTCATGGACGCCTTCAGCTTTAACCTGGGTGCCGGTTACCAGACTTATGAACTGCTGGGAACCGCCACGGGTGATCATGATGTGGATTCATACGTGGTTGCCTTTGGTGCAAAAACCGATTTAGGTCCGGTTACTCTCGGCGGAAATGTATACATGGGCGAAAACATCGGGAACATTATGGCTCTTTCCGTTGATGGCGACAATAACTGGAATGACGGGTATGCAGACTGGAATGGCACCGAAGTGTTGGACAACGAAGCCATGGGTTTTATCCTGGTGGCTTCTTTCAAAGCCAATGACATGTTTGCATTTGAAGCCGGTTACGGATATGCCGAAGTGGAACGGATGGGCGGCCTGATGGACGACAATGAAGTACAGTCCTACTATGTACAGTCCACCATCACCTTGGCTCCGGGTGTCTTCATTACGCCTGAAATCGGTATGTTTGACGGCAAAGAAACTGGTAGCGAAGAAACCGTTTATTACGGCGCCAAATGGCAGATCAACTTCTAGTCAAGGTTTGTTTCGCCTGATTTAGAAGCGGTTTATTTGTTTCGTACGACCACCTGAAAATTCAACAGCGGCCTGGTGACAACATGTCACCAGGCCGCTGCCATTTTAGGCACAATAAGAAATCCTTCGCCAGTTGTCTGAAAGCATGCCTCCAAATCTTCAAGCAGGCCGGTATCCTCAGCTATACGGTCAAAAAGATAGGTGGCACCATAAAATTTGCGGGCATTCCTGGTAAAGGGCAGACTCCGATGAAATCATTCATGGAGGCCAAAAGAGTTGTATGAGCCGAAAAATATCGAAATAAGAGACGGCGAGGGGAAATGACCCCAGGGGCATGTGGCCACTGTCAAGTCAAGTTTCGTTCAGGACACATAATATGCAATGGAATTGTTGCATTCATCGACAACGCGGATATTGATTAACTCACCTGCTTGAACCTTCATGGATTCCGTCCTCGTGGACATATATAATTTCCAGGCATAGCGCTATGCTGTGACATCTGAATCAAGACCGACATCCTCCAGCCCGGGTGTATACTCAGTCACCAGTCTGAGTTCTCCAGTTTTGATACTGAACCCTGAATTCCTTTGGTTTTATCACCCATTTTGTAAAAAAAACACCGAGAAATAATATTATCAGCCCCATGAGAAGACGGGGACCGTTATCAGGCAACAGGCTACAAAAATTCTTAGTCTGTTAATTTGGTATTCCCACCCAACCGCCTTTCCGTTATAAAAAAATAATGAAGACTAAGTAGTAAAATTATTGGCTGAAAATTTCTTCCAGAACATCCCCGGCACTACCGGATGGCGGGTTTGCTCCCACGTAACGGCTCAGGTCGGTGCAATATCAATTGAATGCACGCGGCGGAAAATGTGTGCTGCAGGTATTTGGTTTCCAGCAAACATAATGGGAACAAATGTATCGTATCGCCAGGGAGACCCATGGGTGCAGGTGACAGTCAGACCGTCAAAGTCATTGATAAACCAGTGGGGTTTAAATACAACATAAATGTCGCCGGAGCGCTTCGGGTTGAAGTTGTTCAGTACCATACGGTGAAGTCCTGTATTCGGCAGCTCAGCTGAAGAAAGTGCTGTGCTTGATACTGCGAGGGCAATGCCTTCAAACTGATTCAATTCTTTGGCGATGGCATTTTCTACTTCCAGGGGATCAAGTTTTTTCTCTGCGATGAGCGTTTGATTCAAATAAATATAAGGGTGTTCATACTTTTCTATCACTTCTTGCGCAATCCCGAATCTGTCCTTCAAAAGTTGAATCGCTGGTTTTCTGTCCCAGGTGTCTGGTTTCACGTATCCGGCCGGTATCCCCAACTGTCGGAGATACCCGGGTGCTTCAGGGGTACCATGGTCAGAGGAAAGAACAATCAGCGTGTGATCGAGTCCCACGGTTTTGTCAACATAGGAAAAAAGATCGGCAAGGGTCCGGTCAAGCCGGATCAGGTTGTCTTCACTTTCAAGACTGGATGGTCCGAATACATGACCAACATAATCGGTGGAGGAAAAACTGATGCTCAGGTAATCCGGGATATCGTCCTTCCCCAGCGCCTCATTTTCGATCAATGTTTTGGAAAATCCAGCAAAAGCTCATCCCCGGTGGGGCTTAAGGTTAAGAAGGTAGTAAATGTCTTACTCTCTTTTTCTCCGTATTCATGGGGAAAGGTGCGTCCAAAACCATAAACATCCGTTTCCCATTTCTGGTCGTCAGCATCTTTAAACAGATAGGTGGAAGGGTCATTTAAGAGAGTCCATGCCCTGCCTGAATAGTTGGAAATAAGACCTTTGCCATTCCAGTCCATTACCCACTGGGGATATTTTTATAATAATAAGAACTGGTGACAAATTCTCCACTGGCTTTTGAAAACCAGAAGGCCTTGCCTGCATGACCGGCCATTGTTACAGCAGCCCTGTCTTTTACGGAAACACCGAAAATTTTTGATTTGCCATAAGTATGGATGGACAGTTCATCACTGAATGTCGTGACCAGCAGTGCAGAAGGAGAACGTCCACTGGTACCGGCTTTTTTCTGGGTGGGATCTATTTCGGTTTTCTTGTCCACATCGGCATCTTTTGACAGCAGTTCAAATTGATCATCTTCAATATTGTACACGACTCTGTCTTTTTCCCGGTCAAGCCAGACATTGGCAATCATGCCATGAACGGACGGGTAGGCACCAGTGGCCAGCGTGGCGTGTCCCACAACGGTTTCAGTATTTGCATGATCATGGTGGCCATCCATAAAAACGGTGCCACTTTTAATCAGATATTTAAAACCACCCTCGGGCAGACGATCATAATATCGAAACGGAAAATCTCCCCGAAGTTCATCAATGGTAATTTGCAGGATAAGCCGGGAGGGGCGGGGGAGAGATGAAGCAAAACCGGGTGGGGAAATTGCACAAATACTCAGAATACAAGCCATCAGCATCATGATGAGAAAAAATACCCATCTCTTTGACTGTAATATGAAATTAAATTTAAAAAACATAATGGTCCCCCTGTCTAATTTTTGGTTTCAAAATTTTAAAAAAATTTCATAAACACATTAATGGAGCGGATTAAGCGGTTTAAGGCTGTTGGACTGTATTGTGCGACAGCGTTTTTTTAGTTCTTTTGTCCCAAAATCAAACCAAAAAAACGTGACTCCCGGAATTTCAAAATGCCCTTCTTTTTCACAGACATAGGTGATGCGTCCCAACCGTTTTCCCAAGAAGTCCCCTCTTTGCATGCGATCTTCGACATAAGGCGGGGTCTCATAAACACTGATGCCGTCAATTTTTCCGGGGCTGAACGGCAGAAATACCATACCGGGAATATCTCTGGCCGTCCGGATAAGAGGCTTTGGACTGCCTGTTTTGAATGGAAACAAAACCCCTTTGCCTGAAATTTCATTTGAATCAGGTCTTCAAGGCTGGCATAGACACCGGGTGCAGGATGGTTAAATTCCATACATACTGTCCGTTTTGTAAAAGCCAGTTTTCTATTTGTCAGGCAAATGCCACAAACTTGAGTATCTCACTGATCACCTGATCATGACAGATTCCTTCTGCATTGGCCTCATAAGTCAGAATAAGTCTGTGACGTAGGCAATCATGGGTAACGGCTCTGACATTGTCAGGGGTAACCATTTCTTTTTTTGAAAGCCAGGCATGAGCCCGGTAAACCCTGTCCAGGGCGATCGATCCCCTGGGGCTTGCGCCGACTTCTATCCATCGTTCCAGATCCTTACTGTATCTGCCAGGATTTCTGGTGGTGCTGATGATGGCCACAATGTAGTTTTCCATATTTTCGGAAATATGGGATTCTGTGTGGATAGAACCTTGAAAAGTTCAGGCATGTTCCGGGTTTTGCCGGCAACTGTCACCTGTTTTTCCTCCATGGCTTCAAGAAGAGCTGCCTGAACCTTGGCAGGTGCCCGGTTGAAACGTAAAGAACTCCTTACCACCGGAGCTGTAGAACATTTCTGTTCCTGTAATATCCGAAGGCAGAAGATCTGGCGTAAACTGTATGCGGCTTAATCCGGCATTCAGATTCTTTGCCAGGGACTTAACCGCCCGTGTTTCGGCAAGACCGGGCAGGCCTCCCAAAAGGATGTTTCCGCCTGCGAGAGGTCCGATCAAAAGTCTTTCAACCAGATGCTCCTGTCCAATAATTGATTTTTCGACCATGGATTTGAGTTCAAAAATCTGGTCTAAAGATTGAGACTGCGGATCTGCCATTTACACCCCCCGACCAAGAAGGACAGATTAACTCATGATGCGTGGAAAATGTCCTGATGGCAGACGATCCGTTCACCTGTGTGGCTGGCACCAAACGCATTTCAGGCGGGTGGCGGTGGGCAGAAAAGCCACTGCCACCCATTTCCTCTACCAAGGCGTTACCTGGTTCAATTGCCAGGCCTTTCGAAAAGCCCTTTTTCTTTAATCATATCGAGAATTTTTAATGCCTTGATCGAACGGTAATTGATGCCGCCCGCATTGAGCGCCATTCCCTCCTGGAAGGGGTAACCGCTCATTGTGCCAAGAAATTTTTGAATTTCTACTTGGATCGGCACGAAGAGCCACATGTTGTCTGCCATCCAGCGCATGTACATTCCGGACTCCTCCCAGGCATGCTCGTAGGGATCTGCTTTCAGGTTGATGACTTTGGGCCAGGCTGTCTCAAAACGCACGGCATTAGTGATATTGCCTTCGAGTGTTGCGAAGTGAACCTTCCAGTCATCCCAGCGCACCGCGTTCAGGGACCCGTTCTGGTCAAAATAAAAAATCTGGTTGCGCGGGCCCTCGTCGACCTCTCCGCTGAAACGCGGCAGGAAGTTGTATCCGTCAAGATGCACTTTCCACTGCTTGCCATTGGCGGTGTGTCCTTGCTTGAGTTTTTCAACGATGTCAGGTTCGCCGACGCTGCCATCAGGGTCGGCAGCCAATCCTCGTGGGAGATGATGTCGTTGTTTTGCTGCCTGGCTCGATCACGCCCGGCCAGCGCACGACGAGAGGAACGCGGAAACCGCCCTCCCAGGTGGTCCCTTTTTCTCCCTTGAACGGCGTAATGCCGCCATCCGGCCAGGATACCGTTTCTGCACCATTGTCTGTGCTATAAATCACGATCGTGTTGTCGGCAATGCCAAGATCATCAAGTTTGGTAAGTAACATACCCACGTGATCGTCGTGTTCGGCCATGCCATCTGGATATAGACCAATGCCGGTTCGGCCTTCAGATTCAGCCTTGAGTCGGGTCCAGACGTGCATCCGGGTGGTATTCATCCAGACGAAGAACGGTTTGTCGGCCTTATGTGCGCGTTCAATGAAGTCCAGGCCGGTGGCAAGGAACTCTTCGTCAGCTGTTTCCATTCGTTTGCGGGTCATCGGGCCGGTGTCTTCGATGGTCCCATCAGCAGTGGATTTTATCACACCTCGTGGGCCGTATTTTTTGTGGAATTCCTGATCTTTCGGATAATAATAGGTCTCCGGCTCTTCCTCAGCGTTCAGGTGGTACAGGTTGCCGAAGAATTCGTCAAATCCGTGGTTGGTCGGCAGGTGCCTGTCTTGGTCACCCAAATGATTTTTGCCGAACTGCCCGGTCATATAGCCGTGATCCTTGACCAGATCGGCGATGGTCGGGGCCCAGTCCGGAATACCATGTTCCGATCCGGGCATGCCGATGGTCAGCAGACCGGTTCGAAACGGATGCTGGCCGAGTATGAAAGCGGCGCGCCCAGCAGTACAACTCTGCTGGGCATAGGCATCTGTGAAAATGACCCCCTCACTTGCCAGGCGGTCGATGTTGGGGGTTTCGTAGCCCATTATACCGTGGTTGTAAGCACTGATGTTGTGGACGCCGACGTCATCTCCCCAAATAACCAGAATGTTCGGTTTTTCTGCGGCCCAGGTCGATGAAATGACAGACATAATACTTGCTGCAGCCAATGTAATCCAAAATAGGCAACAGTTTTTTGGTGCGCGGTTTTTCATTATTCGCTCCTTTGTTGATGAATAGTAAAACAGCTACCAAATTTGCCGATTAAATCCGAAAAACAGAGTGAAATTTACTTTTCACAATTTCATGATTGGGAGTTAAAGTATGTTATAAGATTATAAAAGCAAATATTATGTGTCAAGAAGTTTTAAAAAAAAATGACGGCAGACTATGCCCCCCGCTATGATTTGATAATCGTGGAATTCGTAAAATCCAACCCTTTGGCCATTAATGGTTTTCTTCTCACAATTAGGGCAACATCAATATGGGTGATGATTGAAAATCCTTTTTCAGAAAATTATTTCACTATTTGGCTTTTTATTGTATTTGATCTACATATTTATTGAATGGAAACATATGGAGACAAAAAATCAAACTGCTATCAAATTCCTTTGTTCGCTTTATAACGCACATTCATCCTAAAAAGATCCCGTTAAAATCCCTGGAATTGAAAAGTACCTGGGGATTAGGAGGCATGTGCCTTTTATTGGTATTGATTCTCATGAGTTCAGGCGGCTTTATGCTTTTTGTTTATAAGCCTATTATTGATTTTGCCTACCTTTCAGTTCAAATTCTTGAAAACCAGGTCCTTTTTGGCCGAACTTTACGAAGTCTGCATTATTTTTCCGCGAATCTGCTCGTGCTGCTTATTTTTTGTCATATGCTGAGGGTTTTTTTTACCGGCGGATTCCAAAAAACAAGGGGTTTGAACTGGATTGTCGGTGTAAGTGTTTTCATTCTGGTTCTTTTGTCCTGTTTTACCGGCTATCTTCTCCCTTGGGACCAGACCTCATTTTGGGCCGTGACTATTTGCATGAATATGTTTGACTATATCCCCGGGGGGGCTTTCTCAAAAATTTTCTTATAAGCAGTAATGGCGTGGGCGAAAAGACATTGCATTTTTTTCACTCTTCATACCACCTTGCTCCCAGCATTGATGATCCTTTTTTGGGCACCCATTTCTGGAAAATCAGGAAGGCAAAAGGGGTCGTGACGTCTGGTGGAAGTCACCTTATAGCAGGGGAAAAACCTGTTATGGTGGACACTAATCCCTCCCTGCTCCTGCGGGAGGCGGTTGCATCCATGGTCCTTATCGCCATTCTATTTTTACTCTCCTTTTGCTTTAATGCTCCCCTGGATGACATGGCCAATGCCGGGATGAGCCCCAATCCGGCCAAGGCGCCCTGGTATTTTGCGGGATTCCAGGAACTTCTGTTTCATTTCCACCCGATTTTCGCCGTATTTGTCATCCCGGGTACTATTTTTTGCATCATGATCTATCTGCCATTTAGACAAGGGTTTTTGCAAAATGAAGGGACCTGGTTTATTTCCGACAAAGGCAGAAAAGCGGCGGCAACTGCATGCCTTTTTTCTTTGGTTCTGACTCCGGGCCTATTTTTCTTGATGAAACGGTCATCGATTTTCAAAAATTCTTCCCAAACATGCCATTAATGATTTCCACTGGCATTATTCCCTTTTCACTGTTTCTATTACTATTGCTCCTTTTTCACTCCGGTGTAAAAAAAAGATATGCGCTTACTCGTGCCGAAGCCTTTCAGACGTCAGTTGTTTTATTAATTACGGCATTTGTTTTCCTGACCCTGACTTGCGTCTGGCTTCGGGGGAAAGGCATGAATTTGATTTTCACAGGAGGAGGGTGATGCACCAACCTGAATTAAAAACCGAAATGAGGGCTCCCAGAAGAAATTTTCTTAAGATCCTATGGGTTTCTTTGGGATTTGTCGCCCTTGGCGAACTGATCCTGGCAATCCTTTCTTTTTCAGATCTACTTCCAAAAAGAAGCGGCGATTTCTCCGCCAAGGATCATCCACGCTGGCCAAATAGATGCTTATGAACCTGGCACTGTCGTTTCTTTTCTTGTGGGACAGTTTTATCTGGTCTGTCACGAAGACGGAGGATTCATGGCCATGTCAGCAAAATGCACCCATCTTGGATGTGCTCTTCCCTGGGATGAATCACAGCAAAAATTCATTTGTCCCTGCCACGCCTCACAATTCGACATTTTGGGCAACGTGTTGAGTTCACCAGCACCCAGGGCGCTGGATCTTTTTGCAGTCAGTATTGTCAATAAAGAGATCCGGGTGGATATCAGCACCCGGGTCCAACGGGACCGGTTTAACAGAAAACAGCTTGTTTATCCTGAAACAGTCTCCATTATTCAAGAGAGCCGTAACGACAATGACCGATGACTTTTCATCCTATACCGAACTTTCCAAAAGATGGATGCTTACGGGAATTTGTGCAACCCTTGTCATTGTGCTGATTATTCCGCTTTCCTTTTTCAAATCCCGTCAAAGAATTCAAGATCACGCCCAAAATATAAAAATGGGACCTGTCTTTGTGGGAAAGGAAAACTGTAGAGACTGCCACAGAAACGAATATGAGAAATGGCAAAATTCATTTCATGACAAGGCCATGGATATCGCCGATGACACAACAGTGCTGGGTGATTTTGACGATGCGATATTTTCCCACGACAATGTAACTACACGGTTTTTAAAAAACAGGGGGCATTTTTTGTCAATACCATTGGGTCGGACGGTAAATATGAAGACTTTCCGATTACCCATACGTTTGGGTTTTTCCCCTTACAGCAATATCTTATTCCCTTTGAAAGGGGAAGGCTTCAATGCCTGACGATTGCCTGGGATGATGTGCAGAAAAAATGGTATGCTCTTCCCAATCACACCGATGATCATACCGACTGGCTCCACTGGACAAGGCAGGGACAGAACTGGAATGGCATGTGTGCTGAATGCCATGTCACCAATTTTAAAAAAGGCTATGACATGATCAGTGACAGCTTCAATACCTCATGGTCTGAAATAGATGTCAGCTGTGAAGCCTGTCATGGGCCGGGGTCTGAACATTTAGCATGGGCCAGGACCCCTGATCTGGGAAGGAAAGATGTCGATAATTACAATTTAACCGTTAGAACAAGAAACATCCCATCAAAAGATATGGTTGAAATCTGTGCCAGATGTCACTCAAGACGGGCTTCCATTGATGATTTTTCCCATGGCCACAAAAATATCATGGATTATATGGTCCCAAGCCTCATCACAGAGCCTCTCTACTATTCCGACGGCCAGATTTTAGATGAGGTTTATGTATACGGTTCCTTCACGCAGAGCAAGATGTTTTTAAGGGGGGTCAAATGCAGCGACTGTCATGACGTTCACTCACAGAAACTTAAAATTGAAGGCAATAATCTCTGTCTTTCCTGTCACAGGGCAGATACTTATGACACGGTGAACCATCATTTCCACAAAAAAATGGATAAGGAGAAAGAAAGCAAAGGCGATGATTGCATTCAATGCCATATGCCGGAAACAACCTATATGGGAATCGATAAACGTGCAGACCATTCCATTCGAATCCCGCGACCCGACTTGAGCCCGGCCTATCAAACTCCCAATTCCTGCAATAGCGCCGGATGCCACAATGATGAAACTCTTGAATGGACCAATGATCATATGTCGAAATGGTATGGCAAAAAAAAACGCCCCCATTTTGGAGAAACATTTGCACAGGCCAGGCAAGGGAATCCAAAAAGTCTATCCAGCCTGATTTCCCTTTCAAAAAATATGCTTTATCCTGATATTGTCAGGGCAACGGCATTGTCCCTTCTTTCCGGCTATCCTGTCAAGGAAAGTTTTGCTGCCATTGAATCCGGCCTTTCAGATCCTGATGCTCTCGTTCGGCAGACAGCCATCTCTACCATCAATCTGCTGCAGTTTGACAAGGATGCCAAACTTATTTTTCCTTTACTTTATGATCCTGTCAAAGCAGTGAGAATCCAAGCCGCCCTGGGAGTTGCATCCATGCAAAATCTGAAACTCACGACTGACCAGCAAACAGTTTTTGATTCAGGTATTAAAGAGTATGTTTCCGCCATGGAATATGCTGGTGATTTTGCTTCAGGTCGATATAATCTGGCGCTAATGTATCATGCGCAACAGCAAGCGGAACAAGCCATAGAAAATTATGAGCAGGCCATCAGAATAGACAGCCTATTCATCCCGGCAATGAACAATCTGGCAATGTTGTATAATGCCAGAGGCGAAAATGAAAATGCGGAAAAACTATTGAAAAAGATCATTGACAACCGTCCAGATATGCATGAAATTTCTTATTCCCTGGGCCTTTTGCTGGTGGAAGAAAAAAATATGATCAAGCGGCAATCTATCTTCAAATGGCGGCAGATGCTCTCCCGGGCCGTTCGAGAATTCATTACAATCTGGGCCTACTGCTGCAATTTTTAAAAAAAGAGAAAAAGGCGGAAAGGGCGCTTTTGAGGGCACTGGCGATTGAACCCGGCAATTTTGAATTCCTTTTTGCTCTTGCGGATCACTATATCAAACGGAAAATGCCCAACAATGCGATTTCAGTGGCTAATAAAATGATTGAGTTTTTTCCGAATGACAAAACCGGTTATGATATGTTACGATATGCAATGCGAATGACGCGCCAGTTGAACATGGATGGTATTCCTCAGCCCCCCATGACCGAAAAGAGATGGTGAAAACAATAAAACCCATTATATTCATTTTTCTGATATTGAAATTCTATCAACTTCCTGATATTTTCCATAGGAAAGCTTTTTTCCGTCAAGAATTCTATCAAAAACACGGAGGGACGATGAATTCAAAAGTAACCGCATGGGTTGCCGCAGTTTTTGTCCTTGGCCTGGCAGTGGTCACTTGCGGCACCGTATTGGCTGATGGCAACTCAGAAAAGTTTGATAAAAATGCCCTGCCGGCTAATGTAAAATGGAAAGGAGATTTTGACGCACTGGTCCAGCGACGGTTTTTCAGGGTATTGATCCCTTACAGCAAAACCTTTTATTTTCTGGACAAGGCAACCCAGCGCGGCGCTTCTTATGAGATGGTAAAGGCCTTTGAAAAGCAGATCAATGCAGAATTGAAAACCCGTCATCTAAAAATTCATGCCCTGTTTATCCCCACAGCCAGGGACCGTTTGATTCCAGACCTTGCCGCCGGATTGGGCGATATTGCTGTGGGCAATCTGACAATAACCCCGGAGCGGACAAAACTGGTGGATTTTTGTGATCCCATGGGAACTGGTGTCAGCGAAATCCTGGTAACCGGGCCTAAAAGTCCCAAGGTGAAAAATACGTCAGATTTGGCCAGCCAGGAAATATATGTTAGAAAATCCAGCAGCTATTATGCCAGCCTGAAGGCTTTTAACCATGAACTAAAGGACAGGGGGAAAAACAGGTTAAAATTGTGCCGGCAGATGAAAACCTTGAAGATGAAGACCTTCTGGAAATGCTGAATGTAGGTCTCATCCCCATGACGGTGGTGGACAGCCATAAGGGGAAATTCTGGGCACAGATTTTTGGCCGGATTACCCTTCATCCGGAAATCCGTTTCCGGGAGAACGCCAGCATTGCCTGGGCCGTGCAGAAAAAGACCCCGGATCTCAAGGCAAAAATAAACGCCTTTGTGAAAGACAATAAACGCGGCACCCTGATGGGGAATATCATCTTTAAGCGGTATTTGCAAAATACGAAATATGTGAGCAACAGTCTGGCGGAAAAAGAACGGCAGCAATTTGAAAAAACCGTTCTGTATTTTCAGAAGTATGGGGGCATGTATAATTTTGACTGGCTGATGCTGGCGCCTTGGCATACCAGGAGTCCGGCATCGATCAGAACAAGCGGAGCCCAGTGGGAGCCCTGGGTGTGATGCAGATTCTGCCGTCCACTGCCAAAGATAAAAACGTGGGCATTCCCGAAATTGACAAAATCGAACCCAACATCCATGCCGGAACAAAATATCTGCGGTTTGTTGCAGACCGGTATTTCAGTGATCCCGGCATTGAGCCATTCAATCAAATGCTGCTTAGCTTTGCAGCGTATAATGCAGGCCCGGCAAGAATATCCGAACTCAGAAGAGAGGCGGAAAAAATGAACCTTGATCCCAATGTCTGGTTTAAAAATGTAGAGGTGGTGGCGGCGAAACGTATCGGCCGGGAGACGGTTCAATACGTGAGCAATATTTTCAAGTATTACGTGGCTTATCATTTGATCGCAGTGAAAACTGGCTATTGATCGGCCTCTGCCTTTGGGTGATTTAACAATTCTGCAAGCTCAAACTGCAAACTGCGTATCGCCAAACATCCGACTCATAAACGGTGGAACGTATTTCATGGGTAAAAAAGTGGATCAAAATGATTTAAAGAAATAAAGATCTCCTAAGTAAGCCGGCTTTCAATATGAACATTGGAATCAAAAAAAGACGATAGACTACAGCAGGTAAACCAATCGGCCTGTCTTGATGATGACAGTATCTTTTATCACGACCGGGCGTTGCCAAGCACTCAAGAATTCAAAAATTCAGAACTCCTGATATCTTATGTTTATAAGGGTAAATATCAATTGGTTCCAAAAACTAAGGCCGCAAAACGGAATGCAGCATAATTCAGAGTGAATTATGCTCACGAGTTGTGTTTATCATAATAGCTTCTGACATGAATTGTGTTGGCCTCACAATAACCGTATAATGGACATTCAAAAAAAATTATCTTTTTTGATCACATTCCAAGCTGAATCGACATTTCGCGACGAGAAGAATGGCTATTTTATCCGTTTTGATTTTAAAAACAAGATGGATGAGCTTGGATAAAAATGTCACGCATGACGGAACTGGAGGAAGATTTTTTTAACTTGACGTATGCATCTGAAAGAACCTATAAAAACATAAAGCCCCCCCTGTCTATAGCGTTACAATAAATTTGTTTTAACCTGTAAAAGTACTAAGGAGTATGAAATGAAATCAATTTCTGAGACAAAACTTATCGTCAAACTTTTTTTATTGACCATGCTGTGCCTGATTGCGATGGTTTCACAGTCACTGGCCAAAACTGGAGGCTCTCAGTGGAAATTTGGTCTTGGAACGGGATTTTTCGGATTGAACCTCGATGGTACCCTGGGGATGGATCTCACCCGGATTAATACTCCCGTGGAATTCGATGTTGACATGAACGCCAGTGATGTCAGGGATATAATTGATACTGCTCTGGGATTCGGGGGATATGCCACTAACGGAATCTGGTTGATCGATTATTCCGTCCAATACCTGAAACTGGAAGACGGTGAATCTTTTTCAGGGGGAGCTTTAAGTAGAGTCGAACTTGAATTCGAGTCCAGCGGGCTGGAAATTATGGTGGGATACCCTGTTTGGAAACGCTCCGATATCCTCGTCAGAGTCCACGGGGGCGTCCGGTATACCAATCATGAGATAACAGGCTCTCTGGTATATAACGGTGCGACATATACAAAGGATCTTGATAATGACTGGGTGGATGGAGTTATCGGGATATCCGCACAGATCCCCCTGGGTCGGACGGTCAGCTGGGACAACCGCTTAAACGCGGGATACGGAGGATCTGACGGAACGTATCAGGCATATAGCGGCCTGACATGGCGATTTCATAAAAATTGGTCGACCAATTTTTTCGGAAAATATACCGCCGTAGAATTTGAAAATGGTACCAAAGGCAATGCTGACTGGTATCTGTACGATGTTGACGAATTCGGGCTGGGTCTGGGTATCCTTTTCCATTTCTAATTCCATTTTAGCTTAATACTCGAGACTGCCGGGTAGACCCGACGGTGTTTGATTGTTAAAAAAAAAAGAATTCCAAATGGAATTTAGTTTCGGGGTTTGGGGACTGCTGTGCTGCTGCCAACTGCCACAGATGATCTTTTGGGCAGTGAAAAATGGGCACTGGGGCCCACCGGTGTCATCCTTATGCAAAAAGGAGGATGGACATACGGCATTCTGGCCAACCACATCAGGGATGTGGCCGGAGATGATGATCGTTCAGATATCAACAACACATTTTTTGTAATATTTCCGAAGAGCGAGCCCTGTCACTACAAACGGAATCAACCTATTCCTGGGAAACGAAAAAATGGACGATTCCTGTCAACCTGAGTGTGGCAGAGCCGACTCATTTTGGCAGACTGCCGGTCCAACTGAAAACCGGGTTTCGTTATTGGGCGGAAAGCCCTGATTCGGGACCGAGGGTGTCGGTTTTAGAATTGGGATTGTTTTATTGCTACCGAACAAAGAAAAGGCGGATGACCTCAGGATCAAACGACCATCCGCCCTGGGAAATTTAAAATGCAGGGTACGGGGTTAGAACCTGAAGGCGATCCCCAGTGCAACCGCATTGTTCTGTTTATCATAAGTGACCGGGTTACCCATGGGGTCCAGTGCGGTTTGTTCATCATAGAAATTGATCATTACGCCAAGGTCTATGGTTATGTTTGTTCTGATATCATACCCCAGACCACAAAAAAAGGAGTGGGCATCCAGAACCGGGCTCATTTTTTCTGTCAGCCCGTAATCTTTGGCATCGATCCCCACATCGGTATACATGTAGCCGATGCTGGCCCGCAGGTTGTCCAGAAAACGGTAGGTGGCGGAAACGGCAATGTCATAGCTGTTGTCCACCAGGTCTTCTTCACCATCCCGGTCCGCATCTTCTTCCAGGTAATAGGTGAACGAGGAGTTCAGATTCAACCGGTCCATGGCATCCCAGGAAATCCCCAGACCCAGAACCGCCGGGAGATCCCGGTCGTATTTGGCACCCTGGGTTTTTCCCAGGGAATTTAAAACTCCGGCCCCCAGCGGGGTCGTATCATTCACGTTGGTCTCGAATTCCAGTTCCACCCGGGATTCATACCGGGCGGCAAAGAGCAAGTCCTCTCTGGGTTTAAAATTCAGGCTGGCTATCCAGCCCCATCCGTCCGCTTCTTCATCATAGGAGGCGTACACGGCTCCCAGAGGGGATGTCGAGTCGGCATACGATTCTACATCCTTGGTGGCATCCACGTACCGGATGCCTGCAGCCATGGAAAACATCTCATTAAACTGGTAGGCGCCTCCCAAGGTATAAGTGATATAATGGCTTTCCGCCTGAATCGATTCATTTGAGAGAAGGGTTCCTTTAATCATGGGATTCGGGTGTAGAAATAATGCAGCCCCGATTTCATTGGTGATGGTATTGCCGGAGTCATATTTGACTTTGCCGCCTCCGCCGTTGTTTGTGACGGTGCCGAACACCCCCCATGCTCCGGATTTGTAGGTGGCAAACAGGCCCGGGATGATGGAGGCTTCATCCTGCTCCCGGGTCACCACCGGACCCCCTGGAAATTTGGTATACTTGTGTTCATAATTCTTGAAAATATAATGCACGTCCAGGCCCAGCCCGATTCCTTCCTGCTGCTGCATGATGCCTGCGGGATTGTAGGCGGCAATATCCACCCCGTCCGTGGCCGCGTTTCGAGAGCCGGTGGCGATATACCTGGCCGACCAGTTCTGCCTGTTGTCAATCCCTCCCGCCAGAGCGGTTTGTGAAAACACTCCGACCAGCAGCACCAATGCCGTGAAGATACTCACATTTGCCTTTTCCATCTGCTTCTCCTTTCCAATAAGTTAGGGTAGTTCAACAGGTTTCCAGCTTAGACGGCCTGGATGATCCATTTTCTTACGTGGGATGTATCCTTGCCACATGCTGGTGTCAAGTGCTTTTACACGTAAACACGATTTTTGTTAGATTTTTGTTTCCGCTAGAACAGATATTTCCATATTTTCCAGCCGGGTGACTTTTCTGTCTGCTGCCATTGAGGGTTCTGCATCAGGTGTTCCGGATTTCTGCGCCGCAGTTCCTGCTGTTTGGCCTGGCGTTCCTGTTCGATTTTTTCCCAGTCAGTGGTGGACCGGTCAAATACCTGTTTGTTGATACCGGCCGCTATCCGGCTGATTTTTTCGATCAATTCATCGCTGTTGTCGGATTGCTCAAAAAAGGTCATGTGCTGCTTGTTCTGCATGTCATAGACCACGCATCAATACTGAAGGACCCGGCCAGCCGGGTAATGCTGCCGTCCAATATATAGCGGGATCCGGTTTGCCTTGCCACCAGGGAAATGACCTGATTGCGGTTCTTTTCAGGCAGTCCGTCCAGAATGTCGAAAACGTCACGTCTTGGGATCACCTTTACCTGGTCCGGCCAGGACAGACGGGTATTCAACATGGTCATCACCCCCTGCTGAATGTGGGAGCCGGATTCCGTGGTATGCATGACAAAAGGAAGCACGGCAATGGTGGCCGCCGGCTGGTCCGTCACGGGGTCTGCCTGCGACGTTGCCCCTGAAGCCGGCGAACCGGCCCAGGCAACCAGACACAGGGTCAGAAAGATCAGGTGGACAGATTTCATGTTAACTCCCTGATTGAAGTTTGGATTGCAATATCGGGGTGACGGTTTTGGGATCTGCTTTGCCCCGGGTCTGCTTCATGACTTGACCCATAAAAAAACCGAACAGTTTGGTTTTTCCTTTTCGATAAGCGGCCACCTCATTCGGGTTCCGGTCCAGGATGGTGTCCACGAGTGCAGTCAGTTCCGAGGTGTCACTTACCTGTTCCAGTCCCTTTTGTTTGACAATGGTTTTCGGGTCTTTGCCGGTGTCAGCCATTTCTTCAAATACGGTTTTCGCCACAGAGGCCGTGATGGTGTCTGATTCCAGCAGTTTCATGAGGGCAGCAAAGTGTTCGGCCGATACCGGTGACTGGGTGATGCCGATCCCTTTGGCATTGAGCAGGCCCAAAAGGGTGGTGGTAATCCAGTTGGCGGTCTGTTTGGCATTGGACAGGCCGGCCATGACCTTTTCAAAAAATTCCGCCAGATGGATATCTGCCGTCAGGACCTGAGCATCATACTCCGACAGCTGGTACTGGGAGATGAACCGGTCTTTTTTTTCATCCGGCAGTTCCGGCATCTGTTCGGATACCTGACGGATCCAGTCTTTGCCCACGATGAGCGGCACAAGATCCGGATCCGGGAAATACCGGTAATCATGGGCCTCTTCCTTGCCCCTCATGGACACGGTTCGGTTTTTTCCCGGATCCCACAGACGGGTTTCCTGGATCACGGCATTGTCTTTTTCCAGGATAAAGGTCTGGCGGTCAATTTCATACTGGATGGCTTTTTCCACATGCCTGAAAGAATTGAGGTTTTTCAGTTCCGTGCGGGTACCGAAGGCGGCCTGTCCTCTGGGCCGAAGGGAAATGTTGGCATCACAACGGAAACTGCCCTGTTCCATGTTGCCGTCACACACATCGATATATTTAAGGATGGCATGCAGTTTGCGCAGATAGGCGCCTGCTTCGGCCGGAGTGCGCATGTCCGGTTCGCTTACGATTTCGATCAGCGGAATGCCGGTGCGGTTCAGGTCCACCAGGCTTTTGCCCCGCACTGGGTCATGAATGAGTTTGCCGGCATCTTCTTCCATGTGGATTCGGGTGATGCCGATGGTTCTGGCGCCGTCCCGGTCCGTTTCGATATCAAGAAACCCATGTTCGGCAATGGGGGCCGCATATTGGGAGATCTGGTATCCTTTGGGCAGATCCGGATAAAAATAATTTTTCCGGTCAAACCGGCTTTGTTCGGCAATGGTGCAGTGAGTGGCCAAAGCTGCTTTGATGGCAAAGGTTACCGCTTTTTTGTTCAATACCGGCAGCACCCCGGGCATCCCGGTGCACACCGGGCAGGTGTTGGCGTTCGGGGCTTTGCCGAAAGTAGTGGGGCAGGCACAAAATATTTTAGTCTCGGTTTTGAGCTGGGCATGGACCTCCAGGCCGATGACAGGTTCAAACTCCATAAACGGTTGTTTCCTTTTGAAAGTTTAGATGGCTTATGTTTGTCAACCAGTTTATATACCCTTGGCAGCTCGATTTATCAATGACATTTAGGAGGAAACAGTATCTTTTTATTTCATACAGGGCAAGCGGAAATTAATCTGTTTCTTTGAATTTGCCATGAAATTTTATTTGTAAAATGGTATACAGGGCAGATTAAAAAAGGGGAATCCACAGGAAACCGAAACTTATGAAATTTTTTTTATGTGTCATGGGCATGGTGATGATCGTGGAAGGCTTGCCCTATTTTGCCTTTCCGGAACGGATGAAAGAGATGATCCAGATTATTGCGGGCCAGGATGGCCTGAAGTTGCGGCGGTTCGGTTTTTTTCTGATGCTGACCGGGCTGGGGATGGTGTACGTGGCCATGAAAGCGAACTGATGTTTGATCTGTCTGATTATGATTATGATCTTCCAGAAGGTCTGATCGCCCAGAAGCCCTGTGATACCCGAAGCGACTCCCGCCTGCTGCACATCCACCGGAGAACGCATGCCTTGTCTCATTATCGGTTTGCTGATCTTCCGGGTCTCCTGCAGCCGGACGATCTGCTGGTGGTTAATAACACCCGGGTAATTCCGGCCCGGCTGATGGGAAAAAAAGCCACCGGCGGCCGGGTGGAGGTGCTGATCATCGATTATGCCCAGGGAATTCGGCACCTGGAAAAACCGGATCGTTTCAATGTGAATGCCTGGTAAGGGCGTCCAAGATGCCGAAAATTGGGACAACGCTCTATTTTCAGACCGGATCACCGGGCAGGTGATGACAGTCAACCAAGGAATCTGCGAAATCCGTTTTTCAGGCGGGAAACAGTTTGTCAACTACATGAAATCCGCCGGATCTCTGCCGTTGCCGCCATATATCAAGCGGGATCCGGATACGGATCTGGCCGAACAAGACCAAAAAAACTACCAGACCGTGTATGCGGAAAATGACGGGGCCGTGGCAGCCCCCACGGCCGGCCTCCATTTTACAGCCCCCTTAATCGATCAACTGGCCCAAAAAAAGATCGACATGGTTCACATCACCTTGCATGTGGGATATGGCACCTTTGTCCCGGTGAGGGTGGCGGATATCCGGGACCATCAAATCCATTCCGAATATTATTTTCTGTCCATTACTGCTGCCCGCAAAATCAATGCCGCGAAACAGCAGGGCCGGCGGGTGGTGGCGGTCGGCACCACATCGGTAAGGACCCTGGAATTTGCAGCTGATGATCAGGGACGGGTGGCACCGGGTACCGGCATGTGTGACCTGTATATCTATCCTGGATACCGATTTCGCTGCGTTGATGCCATGATCACCAATTTTCATCTGCCCAAATCCACTCTGCTCATGCTGGTGTCCGCGTTTTATGACAGGGAACGGATGCTGAAGGCCTATGCAGAAGCCATAGCTGAAAAATACCGGTTTTTCAGCTATGGGGATGCCATGTTCATTGACTGACCAAAGGAGGCAGATCCTTGAAATTTACCTTGATAAAAAAATCTGACCAGAACCGAGCCCGGCTGGGCGTCATCGATACCCCCCGGGGACAAATCCAGACCCCGATTTTCATGCCCGTGGGCACAGTGGGGTCAGTGAAAGCCTTGACTGCGGATGACCTGAAGCACTGCGGCGCACAGATTATTTGGGCAACACCTATCACCTGTACCTGCGTCCCGGATGCGACGTGATCTCGCATATGGGCGGGCTTCATGAGTTCATCCGGTGGGACCGGCCCATGCTCACTGATTCCGGGGGTTTTCAGTTTTTTTCTCTGGCAAAGTTGGCAAAGTTCACGGACGACGGGGTGGCATTCCAGTCACATATCGACGGATCCCGGCATTTTTTTTCTCCGGAAAAAACCGTGGAAATTCAGACCGTTCTGGGATCGGACATCATGATGTCCTTGGACTGGTGCATGGGATATCCCGCCACCTTTGACCAGGCAGAAACCGCTCTGGAAAAAACCACGGCCTGGGCGAAAAAAGGGTATGACTTTTGGCAAACCCAGGGTGCACCCAATCACTTGTTCGGCATTGTTCAGGGCGGGATGTACAAGGACCTGAGAACCCGTTCTGCAGAAGAGCTGATGCAGATCGATTTTTCCGGATTTGCTATCGGTGGCCTGTCCGTTGGAGAACCCACAGATCTGATGTATGAGATGGCAGACCACACCCTGCCGCTTCTGCCGGGAAACAGACCCCGGTATATCATGGGGGTGGGGACGCCTGAAAACCTGGTGGAGTTGACAGAAATGGGCTGTGACATGTTCGACTGCGTTATGCCCTCTCGTAATGCCAGAAACGGCAAACTCTTCACCGCCAGAGGGGATATCAACATCCCCAATGCCCGGTTCAGATTCGACCACCGGCCCATTGATGAGAACTGTACCTGTTATACCTGCCGAAACTATACCCGGGCCTATCTGCATCACCTGTACAAATCCCGGGAACTGCTGGCCTACCGCCTGAATACCATCCATAATCTGTATTATTATCTGGACCTTGTTTCCACTATGCGCCAGGCCATTGAAGCGGACCGGTTTGAGGTGTTCAAACGGCGGTTTTATGACACCCGGTCCAAAGGCGTTTGACACGCAAAGGAGGGGAGAGAATATGCATGAAATGGGAATTGCCCAGGAATTGGTCCGGATTGCGCTGGAGGCGTTACCTTCGGATCTGAAAGACCCAAAGGTGGCATCGTTGAATCTGAGAATCGGGAAACTGTCTTCAGTGGTGCCCCACAGCCTGACGTTTTGTTTTGAGATCATCACCAAAGATACCCCGCTGGAACATGCCCGCCTGGATATTGAAATGGTACCGGTGCGGTTCCGCTGTCACACCTGCAGCAGGGAATGGGAAACCGATACCCCGGTGTTCCGATGTCCGGATTGTGAAGACGGTTCGACCGAACTTTTGTCCGGCCGGGAAATCGATATCGAATCCCTGACGCTGATGGATTGATACGGCCTGGTTGACGCGCATCATCTAACCCGGTACACTGTAAGTACCAATACGGGAGGTCTTAAAAATCGATGGAAATTAAAATTCGAAAAAATATTCTGGAAAAAAATCTAACCGAAGCCGATAGAAATCGGCAGTTTTTCTGGGAAAAAAGGTGTTTGTGCTGAACATGATGTCATCTCCGGGCTCGGGAAAAACCCAGACCCTTTGCCGGACCCTGGCGCAGTTGATGCCGGATATCCAGGTGGGGGTGGTCGTGGGGGATATCTGTACCACCAACGATGCGGACCGCCTGGCCCAAACCGGTGCCAGGGTGACCCAGATCAACACGGACCAGTTCGGAGGCGATTGCCACTTGTCCGCTTCCATGATCGATACGGCGGCAAGGAAGCTGGGATGTGACGGCCTGGATCTGCTGATTGTGGAAAATATCGGCAACCTGGTGTGCCCGGCGGAATTCGATATCGGTGAAAATGTCCGGGTGGTGGTGCTCAGTGTCACTGAGGGTGAAGACAAACCGTTGAAATATCCCTTGATGTTCCAGGTATCCAATGCCGCCATTTTAAACAAGGTAGACCTGTTGCCGTATCTGGAGTTTGATGCGGCCCTGGCCGTGGAGAACATGAAAAAAGTACACCCGGGCATGCCGGTGTTCGAACTGTCTGCCAAAACCGGACAGGGATTCGACCCCTGGCTTGAGTGGCTGCGGCAACAGGTGGCACAAAGCAGCATCCGATGATTTCGGGGTTGGAGGCCCACTTCAGGGCCAGGCGGCAGCGCATTTCAACCAACATTCACGATCCCCGGGGATTCAGGGCCGTTCCCTGATACCCAATACCAATCATTCCACATTCGGAGGGACCATGGAAAAAAAGCGAACTGCATTTGCCGGCACCTGGTATCCGGCAGCGGCAGATGAATGTAGCGCTGCGATTCAGAAGTTTCTGGCAGACAGCACGGGGCCGGTAAAGGGCCGGTTTGTGGCCGGGATCGTTCCCCATGCCGGGTGGGCGTATTCCGGGAGCATCGCCTGCCGGACCATCGCCAGCCTGGTGCCGACTGAAGGATCCCGGTCTGTGGAAACCATTGTGTTGTTCGGGGCTCACATGCACCGGCAGTCCGAGCCCTTTATCATGACGCACGGAGCTGTCGAAACCCCGTTGGGAGATATTGAGGTGGATGAAGACCTGGTAAATGCCCTGTGTGACAATATCAGCATCCGGCAACGGCCTCCGCGTAAATTTGTGGATGAAAATACCCTGGAACTGCAATATCCGTTTATCCGATATTTTTTCCCAAAGGCCCGGCTTGTGGTTTGCGGGGTGGCCCCGTCTTTTTTTGCACCCATCATCGGCATCATGGCGGTTGAAGCGGCCGAAACCCTGAACCGGGAGATCCGGGTGATCGGTTCCACGGACATGACCCATTACGGCCCGAATTTCGGGTTTACCCCGGCCGGTCCGGGAAAAGAGGCTGTGGAATGGGTAAAGACAAAAAACGATTCAGCAGCCATCGATGCCATGAAAGCCATGGATGATAAGGCCATCCTTGCCCAGGGCCTGGATCATCATAACATGTGCTGCCCCGGAGCGGTGGCTGCCGCGGCGGCGGCTGCCAGAAAATGGGGGCAACAAAGGCGCAGGTGCTGGCCTATGCCAGCAGTTTTGACAAAACCCGTCCGAGTCCTTTGTGGGATATACCGGTATGCTGTATGGCATGGACTGACCGGCCGAGTTTATTCCGGCCGGAGGGATTGCTTTGGTTTCAGAATCAGAAAGAATAGGATACCGTGATGGAGGTATATTCCTGACCCTCTTTCTGGGTCTCATATTCTTTGGTCTGGTACACATAGGCATAGGTGATTTTAAAGCGGTGAAAAATGACGGCCACACCGGCGGTCCCTTGCATGACAAACGGCTTTTTGTCGACGGAGTGACTGTCCCGGAACGTGTTGCCGTCCAGAAGTATGTTCCGAGTTACGCCATTGGCATTGACCCCGGCGAAAACATGGCATCCCAGGCGCTGTGATACCGGATAAAACCGGGGATCACTCTCGTCCATGGGGGCGTTGGTGTCTGACCCCGGGCGGATCAGAAATGTCCCGTAGTCATTGGGAAGGTGCCACCCGAATCTGGCCTGGGCCCCGGTGTTGACGCCGATCATCGCATTGCCCAGTGCTGTTCCCAGGTGCGGAATGACATCCAGCCCGAATCCGCTCCCCAGGTCTGATTTCAGCAGTTTCCATTTCCGCTCGTAATGGAGATTGAGAATCGGTTCGTCTTTTAATTGATGATCCCAGCCCTTGGGATCGGTAGCATTGATCCATTTGTGCCAGGTTTTTTGGACCTGCTCCGCATAGGAGTGGGGGCCCACGATTCCGAGAATGATTTCAAAGGTATCCATGCGGTGTCTGTCTTTGCTGTGGAACCCGGCGGAAAGATAGGTGATGCCGGCATAGGGACGGTCGTCCGGGATCAGATCGCTTCGCTCCAGGTCCTCGGGCGCATACATGTTCTGGCCGATGGACACGGACACATTCCGGACGGTTCCGGGTTTATTCACAAACGGCAGGGCATTGATGATCCCACGGCTCCAGCTCGGGGTCGACACTTCATGGTAATCAGACAGGTCTCTGGAAATCCAGGTCAGCTTGACCCCGTTGGTATATTCGCGGTCTGTGCCGGTGAACACATCGTTTTCAAGATAAAAAGTAAAGGTGTTGTGCGCTTTGGGATCTATTTGGGCCAGACACGGATCAAGCCCGAAGATCAGAACACAAATCATCGTGATGGCATAGCACAGCATTTGTCTAACCACTGGCGTATGAAAAATAATTATGCGTTTCAATGGATGTCTTCTTTTTATGCGCAGTCGCACATTGTGTCGTATGTTCGTTCGAATCAATCGGTACGGTGATCTATATGAGCCGGGCTGCCCGCCGGATCCGTTCAACGGTCCTGTCCTTTCCAGCGCCAAAAGCATTTCAAAAATGCCCGGGCTGACCGTGGTGCCGGTGACCGCCACCCGCAATGGCTGGGCGATTTTTCCGAAACCCAGGTTGTAATCCGCCATGATGTTTTTGAATACCTCTTCTAAGGACGGCTGGGTATAGTCGGAAAGTGCTTCAATGGCATCGGCAATCTGGTTGAGCATCTCCCGGACGTCCGGTGTCAGGAATTTGGCCGTTGCTTTTTCATCCATTTCCGGCGTATCCACATAGTAAAACCGGGCGCCCTGTGCCATGTCCTTCAGGGTTTTGCTCCGGGGCTGGAGGGTTTCCACGACTTTGCGGGAAAAATCATCATCCTCGGCATGGATGCCAGAGCGCCGCAGGTGGGGCAGCAAAGAAGGAACCAGTCCCGAGGCGGATTTGGCTTGGATGTGCTTAGCGTTCAACGCGGTCATCTTGCTGATATCAAACATGCCAGCGGACCGGCCCAGATGCTCCAGGTCAAATTTTTCGATCAGTTCTTTGCGTGTGAAGAATTCCTGGTCTCCGTGGGACCATCCCAAGCGTACCAGGTAATTGATCACCGCATCCGGGAGATATCCCATGTCCCGGTATTCGCTCACGGACATGGCGCCATGGCGCTTGCTCAGCCGGGCCTTGTCCGGCCCCAGGACCATGGGTACATGGCCGAAGACCGGCAGATCCGCCCCAGGGCTGGTATATCAGAATCTGTTTGGGTGTATTGATCAGATGATCGTCTCCCCGGATAATGACATTGATACCCATGCTTAGGTCATCCACCACCACCGCCAGGTTATACATCGGGGATCCGTCACTTCGGCGGATGATGAAATCATCTATTTCCGCGTTCTGGAACGCGGTATCGCCTTTGACAATATCCGAAACCACGGTCACTCCGCTCTCAGGCGTTTTGAGGCGGACCACGGTGCCCGGTGCACTGGAAAGCCCCCGTTCCCGGCATTTGCCGTTGTACATCGGTTTGAGTCCCTTTGTCCGGGCCTCTTCCCGCATGGCATTGACCTCTTCCGGGGGACAGGAACAATAATAAGCATGGCCTTTTTCCACCAGTTTTTCAATATACCGGTTGTGGATTTCTTTTCTTTGGGTTTGAAAATACGGACCCTCATCCCAGTCAATGCCCAGCCATTCCAGGGATTCCAGAATCGCATCCACCGATTCCTGAGTGGATCTGTCTTCATCCGTGTCTTCGATGCGCAGAATGAATTTGCCACCGGTTTTTCTGGCATACAGCCAGTTGAACAGAGCGGTCCGGGCACCGCCGATGTGCAGAAAACCGGTGGGAGAAGGGGGAAAGCGGGTGACAACGGGTTGCATATTATCTCCTTGAATTTAAATCCGTCTGTAAAATCGAGACCTTGGGTATCATAAAACAGCGGATGAAGCAACACTTTTCATCATATGGCCGAATGTGAGGCAATGTTTAAATCTTGACACATACCAGGAATTAAGGTAATTAAATATGTTTTGTTATAGATTAATGTTGAAATCATCCGAATTGTTATCGATTGGATCGAACCAAAATTAGATTAGGAGATACCCATGGCAGTACCCAAGCAGAAAAGCTCCAAATCCAGGGCAGAAAAAGACGGACTCATTACAAACCCAGGCCCCGACCGTGACCACCTGTCCCGAGTGCCAGGAGCCTAAACTTCCCCATACCGCCTGTCCTGAATGCGGCGCCTATAGGGACCGGAACATTAAACTGGAAGCAGATGAATAACCGGATTTCACAGTCCCGGGACCTGTTTAAATTTTTTCAAGGAACGGTTTTTCCATGACCATTGAAACCAAAGTGAAAAAGGTGATCGCAGAAAAATTCCGGATATCGATGTTGAAGATGTGGTGCCGGAAGCATCGCTGATCGATGATCTGGGGGCGGACTCATTGACCATCGTGGAACTGATCATGTCCATGGAGGAAATTTTTGAAATCGAAATCGATGATGAAGCTGCGGAAAATCTGGTAACGGTTCAGAACGTCATTGATTTTATCAAATCCAAATCCTGATGTTTTCAAGGAATTTTTCGCATGTCTCCATCCATTATCATCGGCAGCGATCATGCCGGATTTGAACTCAAGGAAAAAATTCGTATCCATCTGATTTCGGAGGGATACAAGGTGGAAGATGCCGGTCCAACCGATTATTCGTCAGTGAATTATGTGGCGTACGCCAAAAAAGTGGCGGCAGCGGTTACCGAAGGCCGGGCTGAAAAGGGAATCCTGGTGTGCGGATCCGGCATCGGCATGTCCATGGCGGCCAACCGGGTCAAAGGGGTCCGGGCGGCTTTGTGTGCGGATCTACTCTCGGCCCGGCTCAGCCGACAGCATAATGATGCCAATGTGCTGGCATTGGGCGGACGTCTGATCGGAGATGTGCTGGCGTTTGAACTGGTGAAAACGTTTCTGGAAACCCAGTTCGAAGGGGGCCGGCATCTGGAGCGGATTCAGACCATGGACTGCTGATAAGGAAAGGCAAATGGCAGATCTTGTAACCAATGACCCGCAGATTGCAGCGATCATTGAAAAGGAAACCACCCGGCAGGAACAGGGATTGAACCTGATTGCCTCGGAAAATACGGTGAGCCGTTCTGTGCTGGCTGCTCAGGGTTCGGTGCTCACCAACAAGTATGCGGAAGGATATCCTTCCAAGCGGTATTACGGGGGATGTGACTTTGTGGACCAGGCGGAAGACCTGGCCATTGCCCGGGCCAGAAAATTGTTCAATGCGCCTTACGCCAATGTCCAGGCCCATTCCGGATCTCAGGCCAACATGGCAGTGTATTTCGCCCTGTTGAATCCGGGGGACCGGATTCTGGCCATGGATCTGTCCCATGGCGGACATCTCACCCATGGTGCTCCGGCCAGTTTTTCCGGCAGGCTGTTTGAATTCGCCCATTACGGATTGACTTCTGACACCCAGATCATTGATATGAATCAGGTGGCGGATCTGGCCAAATCATTCAAACCCCGCCTGATTGTAGCCGGAGCCAGCGCCTACCCCCGGATTATCGATTTTCAGAAATTTGCCGATATCGCCGCGTCTGCTCATGCCCTGTTCATGGTGGACATGGCCCATATTGCAGGGCTTGTGGCCGGCGGAGTCCATCCCTCACCCGTGGGATACGCCGATGTGGTCACTTCGACCACCCACAAGACATTGCGGGGTCCCAGGGGGGACTGATTCTTGGATCGGACAATTTGTCCGGAAGAATCAATTCCCAGATTTTCCCCGGCATTCAGGGCGGACCGCTTATGCATGTGATTGCCGCCAAGGCCGTGGCATTTCATGAAGCGATGCAGCCTGATTTTTCCCGTTACCAGCAGCAGGTGGTAGAAAATGCCTCCGTGCTGGCAAAGGGCTGATGAACCGGGGTATAAACTGGTGTCTGACGGGACGGACAACCATATGGTATTGATGGACCTGACAGACCGGAATCTGACGGGAAAAGAAGCGGAAGCCCGGTTGGGCCGGGCCGGTATCACCGTGAATAAAAATACGGTTCCCAATGAAACAAAAGGGCCGTTTGTCACCAGCGGAATTCGTATCGGCGTTCCTTTGATTACCTCCCGGGGAATGACACCGGAGTCGGTTGGGCAAGTTGCCGAACTGATCTGCGATGTGCTGGATGATGCGGGGGCTGTCGATCGGGTGACGTCTGAGGTCAGGGATTTGTGCCGCCAATATCCATTGTATCCGGGAGATGGCTGATGGGGCCTGATCTGTTGGACCGGCCTTCCTGGAATGACTATTTCATGGGGATCGCCGATCTGGTGGCCGGCAGGGCTACCTGTATCCGCCGGAAGGTCGGGGCGGTTCTGGTCAAGGACCGGCGGATATTGTGTTCAGGATACAACGGGGCCCGGCCGGGATACCCCACTGCGGGGAAACCGGATGCCTGCGCAGGCAGCTGAACGTGCCGTCAGGTGTAAAACATGAACTGTGCCGAGGCGTACATGCGGAACAGAACGTCATCATACAGGCGGCTTACCACGGGGTGGCGGTGGCCGGTGCCACGCTGTACTGCACGAATCAGCCCTGTTCCATCTGTGCCAAAATGCTGATCAACGCCGGTATTAGCGAGATCTATTTCAGGGATGGATATGATGATCCGCTGGCGCTGGATATGTTTGACCGGTCCGGTGTGACGCTGACAAAAATTTGAGGACTCCGGTACGATGAAATGCCCTTACTGCAAAGCCTCCAATACCCGGGTGGTGGATTCCCGGCCCGGAAAGATCGAGCTGGAGGTCCGGCGCCGCCGGGAGTGCCAATCCTGCTCTCAGAGGTTCACCACCTATGAACGGGTGGAGCAAGTGCCGGTCATGATCATCAAGAAAGACAACCGACGGGAAGAGTATGACCGGGAAAAAGTACTCAAAGGAATTAAAAAAGCCTGTGAAAAAAGGGCCATCAGCATGGATCTCATCGAAACCTGGTGGACGGGATCGAGCGGGACCTGCGGGAGATCAACGAAAGGGAAGTCTCCTCCAAGTTGGTGGGTGAAAAGATTATTCAGGCTTTGAAGCAGGTGGATGATGTGGCCTATGTGAGGTTTGCATCCGTGTACCGGGAATTCAAGGATATCACCGATTTTATCCAGGAACTCAAAGGGCTGCTGCCCAAGGACGGCCATGCCCTGGACCGGATATCGGATACAGCGGATGACGGATAGGGGGCATATGCAGCTGGCCCTGGCCCTGGCGGCCAGGGGCAAGGGGTTTACCTCCCCTAACCCGTGTGTCGGGGCCGTGGTGGTCAAGAACGGTGAGGTGGTAGGAGAAGGCTGGCACCGGGCATTTGGTGCTGATCATGCGGAAGTGATGGCCATCAATCATGCCGGCGATGCCGCCAGAGGGGCGGATTTGTTCGTTACCCTGGAACCCTGCAATCATTTCGGTAAAACCCCGCCCTGTACCCATAAAATTCTGAGAGCCGGGATCCGGCGGGTGGTGGCGGCCTGCCCTGATCCCAATCCAAAGGCTGCCGGCGGACTTGAATTTCTGGCCCAAAACGGCGTGGATGTGTCTTGCGGGCTGCTTCAGGTCGAGGCGGAAACTCTGATCGAGGATTTTCTCTGGTATGTCCGGCATCATACCCCGTTTGTTATTCTTAGTGCGCCGCCACTCTGGACGGTCGCATTGCCACTTCCAAGGGTGACTCCCAGTGGATCACCTGTGAAGAATCCCGGGCCTTCGGGCATGAAATCAGGGGCCAGGTGGATGCCATCCTGGTGGGTTCCGGAACCCTGCATGCCGACGATCCTTCTTTGACCTGCCGCATTCCAGGCCGACCGTCCCGGGATCCGTCTCGGGTGATCCTGGATACCCGCCTGACCATTTCCGACGATGCAAAAGTGATTCTTCAGGAATCCACCGCCTCTACCATTGTCGTGACCGGTCCGGATGTGCCGGCTGAGAAAAAAAACCGTCTGCTGAAAAAAAATGTCCGGTTTCTGGAAACAGATCTGAAAGACAATCGCCTTGATTTACGTCAACTTATGGTTAAATTGGGGGAAATGTCTGTTACCAGCCTGCTCATCGAAGGAGGGGGGACTGTGGCTGCCAGTGCACTGTCAGAGGGAATTGTCAACAAACTGGTGTATTTTTTGGCACCCAGGCTGATGGGGGGAAGTGACGGAAAAGCCGTGTTCGAAGGCAAAGGGGTTGAAAAACTCTCCGATGCCATGACTCTGGAAAAAATGACCGTGACACGGGTGGGTCAGGATATTCTGGTCCAGGGATATACCCGGTAGCCAAAGCATTGGAATTGGAAAAGGGGGGAGATTCAGGTTGTTCACCGGTATCATTGAAAGCTTGGGAGTCATTCACCGGGTTGTTTCCGAAGGAGAGGGCAAAGTTCTACAGATCCGGTGTGATCTGGATTTGGGTGATACGCACATCGGGGATTCCATTGCCGTGAACGGGGCCTGCCTGACAGCCGTTCATCTTGAAAAGCACGCATTTTCCGTGGATATGGCCCCGGAAACCGTTGCCAGGACCACATTCAAATCCGCGGCCCCGGGCATGCGGGTCAATATAGAGCGGGCCATGCAGTTATCGTCCCGGGTGGACGGGCATCTGGTGTCCGGGCATATTGACGGCACCGGTGTGATCACCGCATGGTAAAGAAAGCAATGCTCTGATTTAACCATAAACGTGGATCCGTATCTGGCCGGACAGATGATTGAAAAGGATCCGTGGCCATTGACGGCATCAGCCTGACCATCAATCAGTGTTCTCATACCGATTTTCCGTCAGCATCATTCCCCACACCGCGAAACTAACGACCATCGGTTTCAAACAGGCCGGAGACCCGGTCAATATCGAAACCGACATGATCGGAAAATATGTCAAAAAAATTTTTAACAAAGACCACTGGCGGCGTTCCGGAAAAGGAACGCGCCGATATCAGCATGGCACTGCTGGCAAGAAATGGATTTTTATAAATCAGCAAGGACAGAAACTATGCCGCATTTAACAATCGAACAGGCAATCGAAGATATAAAAAATGGACGGATGGTCATTCTGGTGGATGACGAAGACCGGGAGAACGAAGGGGATTTGACCATGGCTGCCGAGGCGGTGACGCCGGAAGCCATCAACTTCATGGCAAAATACGGAAGAGGGCTCATCTGCCTGTCCCTGGATTCCAGTATCGCCGACCGGCTGGATCTGCCCATGATGGTGGAGAACAACACCTCCCAGTTCGAGACCGGATTCACCGTGTCTATTGAAGCCAAAAGAGGGGTTACCACCGGAATTTCCGCTGCCGACCGAGCCACCACCATATTGACGGCGGTGGCTGACGACACCACGCCCGAAGACATTGCACGTCCCGGGCATATTTTCCCGCTGCGGGCCCGGGACGGCGGGGTGATGGTCCGGGTCGGCCAGACGGAAGGGTCAGTGGACCTGGCCCGGCTAGCCGGACTCAAATCTGCCGGTGTGATCTGTGAGATCATGGATGAAGACGGCACCATGGCCCGGATGCCGTCTCTGGAAAAATTCGCCCAAAAACACGGCATCGGTATTTGCACCGTGGCAGATTTGGTAAAATACCGGCTCAAAAATGAAAGTTTTGTCAAGCGCGCGGCCCAGACCGTCATTCCCACCCGGGTCGGCGGGGAATTTAAAATCATCGCCTATGAAAATGATCTGGACAATCTCACCCACATCGCTCTGGTCAAAGGAGAGATCGATCCGGAAAAGGCGGTGCTGGTGCGGGTACATTCCGAATGCATGACCGGGGATATTTTTTTCTTCGCTCAGGTGTGACTGCCAGGATCAGCTGCATCGGGCCATGGCCATGATGGAGGAGGAGGGCTGTGGTGTGCTGCTTTATTTGCGCCAGGAAGGCCGCGGAATCGGCCTGGTCAACAAGCTCAAAGCCTATGAATTCCAGCGGCAGGGTATGGATACCGTGGAAGCCAATGAAAAATTGGGATTTGCGGCAGATATGCGCGACTACGGGGTGGGTGCCCAGATGCTGGTGGATCTGGGCGTGAAAAAGATGCGGCTTCTGACTAATAATCCCAAAAAATGGTGGGGCTGGAAGGATACGGCTTGTCCGTGGTGGAACAGGTGCCCATTGAAGTGCCGCCCAACTGCTACAACCAGGGATATCTCAAATGCAAGCAGGCCAAAATGGGACATACGCTTCACATGGATAAATACTGCTGACAACTATCATATCAAAGGAATAAACGACCATGCCACAGATTATCGACGCCAATCTTTCTGCCAAAGGAAAAAAATTCGGAATAATCGTATCCCGGTTTAACGATTTCATCACTTCCAAGCTGGTGGAAGGTGCCCTGGATGCCTTGATTCGCAGTGGTGCCCGGGATCAGGACATTACCATTGTCAAGGTGCCGGGTGCTTTTGAGATCCCCCTGGCGGCCCAGAAAATGGCAAGTGCCAAACAATATGATGCCATTATCTGCCTGGGTGCCGTCATCAGAGGGGCCACCTCCCATTACGACTACGTGTGTGCAGAAGTCTCCAAAGGCATTGCCAGTGTCAGCCTGGAGAGCGGGCTGCCGGTGATGTTCGGGATTCTGACAACGGAAACCATTGAACAGGCCATTGAGCGGGCTGGCACCAAGGCCGGCAACAAGGGGTTTGACACGGCCCTGGGTGCCATTGAAATGGCCAATCTGGGAGAGATCCTCGGAAAGGCGGCCCGGTAGCATACATGGGATATCGAAGACAGTCCAGGGAACTGGCGCTTCAGGCATTGTTTTTTTGGACATGAATTCATCCAAGGACGTGCCGGCGGATGTGGAGGCGTTCTGCCTGGAAAACGAGGCAGAGTTGACGCCGGAGGTTCAGCCGTTTTTCATGGAACTGGTTCGGGGAGTCATGTCGAGCCTGGATAGAATCGATCCGTTGCTGGAAACCTATTCCAAAAACTGGAAAGTGTCCAGGATGCCGGTGGTGGATCGCAATATTATGCGGATCGCAGCTTTTGAACTCCTGGCGAGATCGGATATCCCCCCGTCCGTCACCATTAACGAAGCCGTGGATATTGCCAAGAAGTACAGTACCCGGGAATCGGGACCGTTTGTAAACGGTATTTTGGACCGAATCCGCGAGGCTGTCGACCGGTGATCCGGTCCGTGGAAAACTTCAAAAAAAGCGCTGATGAACCGGAACAGAAAATAACGAGACAAGGAGAGTGTTGTGATTATAAAAAAACTGGAAGTGGGACCGATTATGGCCAATTGTTTTATTCTGGGATGCGACCAAACCCGGGAAGCGGTGGTGATCGATCCGGGGGATGACGCGGACCGAATCCTCATGACACTGGCCAAAGAAAAACTCACAGTGAAATATTTGATCAATACCCACGGCCATTTTGATCATGTCGGGGGAAACCGGCGCATGAAAGAGGTGACCGGTGCCAAGCTGGCCATTCATCAGGATGATGTGCCTATGCTGTCTCAGCTGTCCCGGTCCGCCGCCTCGTTTGGACTGTCCGCCGAAAATTCTCCGGAACCGGATCTGCTGCTCAAGCAAGGGGATACCGTGACATTCGGCCACATCACCCTGGAGGTCATTCATACTCCGGGGCATTCCCTGGGAGGGATCTGTCTTTACACCCCGGGATATCTGTTTGCCGGGGACACGTTGTTCGCCGGATCCATCGGTCGGACGGATTTGCCCGGGGGAGACTATGACACATTGATCGCCAGTATCAAACAGAAACTGTTGAGTCTGCCCGACGATACCCAGGTGTTTACCGGGCATGGGCCTGAAACCACCATTGCCAATGAAAAACGGTTGAATCCTTTTTTACGATGACCTCCTGGGTGACCCAACTACCCAGACTGGCGGGGCTCCGGCAGGAACCCATTGACTTGCCGGAGCCTTTCGAGCAGTTTGCCGCCCGGTTCAGTCTTTTGCCGGGAACCGTGGTGCTGCTGTCCGGCACCGATCTGGACTGTTCCCGGTACCATATGCTGGGCATGGATCCCTGGCTTCAGATCCGGATGATTGGGCGGCAGATGGAAATCACCTGTCAGGGCCGGCGGCAGAGAATCGATGCCGATCCATTTGACTGCCTGCAGTCGTTGCTGGGTCATTTCCATCTGACGGACAATTCTTCAAGTTTATCCCCGTTTTCAGCCGGCTCATGGGATATCTGTCCTATGAGCTCAAGGATATGATAGAAACCTGCCCCGCACCTGTGTGGATACCGGATTGCCGGATCTGTATCTGACAGCACCGGCCCTGGTGCTGGTTCAGGACCGGATATCCGGCATCACCACTGTGTCGGTGCCAGTATTTGAGACCCCGGGTGTCACAGATTTGTCTTCCATGTCAGAGAAGTTACTCAGACAGTATCTGCTGGGAAAAAGCCGGGCCCCGGAGGAAGCTGAAGAATTCAGCATGGATTCCCGGGGATGGGTGTCCGGATTTGAGAAGAAACAATATCTGGATGCAGTGGCCAGGATCATTCAATATCTCAGGGCCGGAGACATTTACCAGGCCAATCTGGCCCAGCGGTTCGAAACCGGATTTGCCGGAGATCCCTATGCCTTGTTTCTCTCCCTGTTTCACCAGAATCCGGCCCCGTTTTTCGCGTTTGTCCAGGCCGGGGATCACCAGATCGTGTCCACTTCTCCGGAACGGTTTTTGCGCCAGCAGGGCCGTCTGGTGGAGACCCGGCCCATCAAGGGCACCATCGCCCGGGGGAAAACCCCGGCACAGGATGAAAAAAACAGGGATAAATTGTCTTCGAGCATCAAGGATGACGCGGAACTCACCATGATCGTGGATCTGATGCGCAACGACCTGTCCAAGGTGACCGTGCATGACTCCGTCACGGTGACGGAACACAAACGCCTGGAACCCTATGACAATGTGTTTCATCTGGTGTCTGTGATTCAGGGAAACTTGATGTCCGGCAACAACGGGGCGGATTTGTTGAAAGCCGCATTCCCAGGCGGTTCCATTACCGGATGCCCTAAAATTCGGGCCATGGAGATTATTGATGAACTGGAACCGGTGAAACGCCATGTGTATACCGGGTCCATCGGATATATCAGTTTTCATGACACCATGGACCTGTCCATTGCCATCCGGACGGCCACGATCCATGATCAGCGGATTTTTTTTTCCGTGGGCGGCGGCATCGTCTATGACTCGGATCCGGAAAAGGAATTTCAGGAGACCCTGGACAAGGGGAAAACGGTGATGACCATTTTGAACCGGAAGGGCCGGATCCAGGTAGATCAGGCGAGGAAAGCCTGGGTCAACGGCAAAATGGTCCATCAGGATCAGGCCATGGTCCCCGCTCATATGCCGGGGTTTCAATATGGAGCCGGGGTATTTGAAACCATCCGGGTGACCGGTGGCCGTCCGGTCCGTCTGGGGGCCCATGTCCAACGGATGAACCGTTCCTGGCAGAAACTGTTCCATACAGCGGCACCGGATATCACCTGGGACAAAGTAATATCACTCCTGGTCAGGGAAAATCAGTTTGGGACCCAGGATGCCGCCGTAAAAATTATTTTGGCCATGCCCGGATTTTGTGCCGCGTTTATCCGGCCTTACCGGCACCGGCTGTCGATTCTGAACAAAACCGGATTGGACCTGGTAACCTTTCCTTATCCCAGACAGACCTTTCTGGCCGGGCATAAAACCCTGAACTATCTGTATTATGACCAGGCCGGCCACTATGCCGGGGAGCACCAGGGGGACGAGGCCCTGATCCTGAATCCCGATCTGACGGTCTCAGAAACCAATACCTGCAACATTATAATTCTTTCAGGCCGTGACATCATTGTTCCGGCCTCTGATCATGTGCTGCCCGGAGTTACCCAGGCGGCTGCCATCAGTGGACTGGAAAACCTGGGATATGTCAAAAAGCAGCGAGCGATTACGGTTCAAGACCTGGCCGGCTTTGCTAATGTCATTCTGACCAATGCCCTGATGGGGGCCGTACCGGTCAACCATGTGGACGGGATTCAAATTGTTCAGGAAATAGGGGCCTGGGAACAGGTTAACCGGATACTGGCAAAGGAACCGTGACGGGCTGTCAATCATCAGCCAAAAGTGAGTACAAAATGAATTTTTCAAAAATTAAAGCAGTGGTCTTTGATTGTGACGGAGTGATGTTTGATACAGCTGCGGCCAATCGAAATTTTTATGACCAAATATTGGCGCATTTTCAAAAACCTTTGCTGACGGATGAACAATTTATCCAGGTTCATATGATGACGGTCGCCGATGCCATCTCATATCTTTTTTCCGACATGGCAGATCATGAAACGGTGATCCGGTGCGTTAAAAAGATCGGGGCCCATAACTTCATCCGATACATGGAAATGGCAGACGGATTGAAGGATCTGCTGACAACCCTGTCGTTCAGCGGATATATCCGGGCGGTCGCCACCAACCGGACCGATACCATGGGAAAGGTGCTCAAGGATTTTGGCCTGGAAACACTGTTTGATATGGTGGTCACGGCGGCGGACGTGACCCGTCCCAAACCCCATCCCGAGCAGCTGGAAAAAATTATGGCCCGATTTTCACTGCAGCCGGATCAGGTGTTGTTCATCGGTGATTCCATATATGATCACCAGGCTGCCAGGGCGGCCGGCACCGTGTTTGCCGCATTCAGGCAACCCCGGCTTGAGGCGGATCTGCATGCACAGGCCATGGCAGACATTGCCTCGGCACTGGGGATCACAGATAAATAAATAAAATTCTTGACAAATTTGTCAATCACCATTAAATCTTACGAGATTTTTAATGAAATTTTTAGATGAATGTTGGCATAACATTTATCTGGTTGGTTAATATATCAATTAATTAAGGAGACGGTGTTATATGTCTAAATTAGTAGCCCCCCACGGTGGAAAAGGTCTGGTTTGCTGTAAGCTTGAAGGCGCTGAAAAAGATGCGGAACTCAAAAGAGCCCAGGGCCTGAAAAAAATTGAAATCTCTTCCCAGGTAAAGGGTGACCTGATCATGCTGGGTATCGGCGGATTCAGCCCGTTGAACGGCTTCATGAGTAAGGCGGACTGGAAAGGTGTTTGCGAAGACTTTCTGCTGGCTGACGGTACGTTCTGGCCGGTGCCGGTGATGCTGGATGTGGCCAAGGAAGATGCCGCTGAAATCAAGGAAGGGGATGAAATCGCTCTGGAGAGAAACGGTGAGATCTATGCCACCATGAAGGTGGAAGAAAAATTCGAAATGACCGAAGACGAGAAGAAATGGGAATGTGAAAAAGTCTATAAAGGTCATGGCGAAGAATCTGCGGATGACGTGTTCTGGAAAATTGCCATGGAAGATCATCCGGGCGTACAGATGGTAATGGCCAGAAAAGAGTTCTGCCTGGCCGGCACAGTGAAAGTGTTGTCCGAAGGCGAGTTCCCTGAGAAATTCAAGGGTGTTTACCTGACACCGGCCGAAACCCGTGCCATCTTCGATGAAAGAGGCTGGGCCAATGTGGCGTCCATGCAGTTGAGAAACCCCATGCACCGGTCCCACGAACATCTGTGCAAAATCGCTCTGGATGTGTGTGATGGCGTGCTGATCCATTCTTTGATCGGAAACCTCAAACCCGGCGATATTCCGGCCGAAGTCCGGATCAAATGCATTGATACCTTGATTAAAGGCTATTTTGTACCCGAGAATGTGGTCAATGCCGGATATCCGCTGGACATGAGATATGCCGGTCCCAGAGAAGCCCTGCTTCATGCCACTTTCCGCCAGAACTATGGCGTCAACAAGATGATTATCGGCCGGGATCATGCCGGTGTGGGTGATTTTTACACCCTGTTCGAGGCCCAGGAAATCTTTGACCAGATTCCCCAGCCTGAAGAAGACGGCAAACGCCTGCTTTGCGAACCCTTGAAAATTGACTGGACCTTCTACTGCTACAGGTGTGACGGCATGGCGTCCATGAAGACCTGTCCGCATACCAAAGAAGACCGGGTGATTCTGTCCGGAACCAAACTGCGCCACGCCCTGTCCAACGGTGAAGAAATCGTGGACCACTTCGGTCGTGATGAAGTGCTGGATATCTTAAGAGAATACTATGCCGGGCTTACTGAAAAAGTGGAGGTTAAACTCCAGAGCCATGCAGAAGGCAGCAAGATGTAATCTGATTCAGATCCGTTTTTGAGTGTGATAAAAAAGGGAGGGTGTGCGCCGGTGTTCCGGCGCACACCCTCCCCTTTTTTTTGGTTTTTCCAGGACAGTGTTTCTGGGTTGGTAATAAAGTGACGGTTGACGTCCGTCACATCAGGCTAATCCAGGTTGTATTCCGTACAGGAATTGGCGGTCTGCCCGGTTTTCCGGAAGGATCGATAAAGGCCTGGTTGAATATTTCCAGCAGTTTGACGGTCTGCTTGGCCATCATGACACAGTTGCCGGAGATGGCATAAAACAGGATACTCAGCCGAGTTTTGGAGGAATCAGTCCGGATCCGCTCAATCTGATTGGCATTGAAATCATCCACCAGTTCCCGCAGATAATGGAACTGTGCCACGATCTCCTGGCACTCCACGATCTTTTTTTGGGCCAGGGCGGTTTCAACCGTTGAAAAAATATGAAGGATCACTTTCTTGATCTCCAGAAGTTCTTCGACCTGGACCGGTAATAGTCCGGTGTGGCGGTTGGATACATGCATCGTACAACGGATCACCGTGTCCCGGTATCCGTCGGACAGTTTCTGAAGCCGGCGGATGATCTGGTAGTAATTATAAGATACCTGATTGTCGGTTTTCTGAAGCAGGCGAAGGACTTTGAAAATATTGGCCACAATGGTGTTGGTACTTAACTGCACCTGTTTGGTCCGTTTCCGCTCCTGGCGCAGGGTGACGATATCTTCAGTGAACAGGGCATCAAAGGTCCGGTCAAAGGATTCACGGATTCCTTTAAGCTGTAATGCCAGATGATCAAACGTGTCGGAGACGGCCGCTTGAAAATTTTCCACTTTTTCGAACTGGAAAATGTTCATCTCCTCTTTGTCCTTGGTCTGTTCATCGTGTTTTTTCTTGTTTTTCCAGATCATGAATCCGGCAAACAGCATCAGCCCGGCAATTCCCCAGCCGCTGAAAAAATAGATGATGTTGGCGAATAAAAAGGCGACCATAAAGGCGATGAACGCCGTCATAAACCAGCCCCCCACCACCGCGAGAACGCCTGTAATGCGAAACACCGCACTTTCCCGACCCCAGGCCTGGTCCGAAAAAGAGGACCCCATGGCCACCATAAAAGTGACATAGGTGGTGGACAGCGGAAGTTTCAAGGAGGTGGCAAAAGAAACCACAGCGCTGGCTACCATAAGGTTTACTGAGGCCCGGATCAGATCAAAGGAGGGTTTTTCTCCGGTGGATCCGCCATGGTGGACCGGGGTGGGGGTGATTCGGGCCGCCACATGCCGCCGCAGCGGTTGCGGGATCACGGTGCGCAGAGAACTGAAAATATGGTAAAACAACGTCACAATTTTCCTGGACAGCCAGATCGATTCAAAGCGTTCCGGCCCTTCATCTTGTTTACCCAGACTGATTTCCGTTTCCGTCACAGTCCTTGCTTTTTGGACACCCACAAAGTGACCACCATGATACTTCCGGCCATAAGCAGCAGAAAGGTCTGGGTCTGGACCGCCTTGCTCAGCGCCTCCATGGTGACCGTCATGGGATTCGCAGATGTCAGGGCTGTGGTAAAGGCCTTGAGGCCGGCCAGGGGGACTCCGATAAAGTTGACAAGGTCATTGGCGGCAAAGGCCATGGCCAAAGCAAAAGTTCCCACCAAAACAACCGGTTTGAGAATGTTGATTTTGAACAAGGAGATCAGTATCTGAAGCACAACAGCGGAAACAATGAAAATGCCGGCCAAAATGGTGAAGGTGTGGTCATGAATCCAGATCAGGGTATGTTCCGTCATGAAGCTGGCCCCTTTGGCCCCTTTGATAAGAATGAAAAAGGTGATGGCGGTCATGGCCATGCCGCCCCAGGCCGCCCCGAAGCGGGCCAGCCGCTTTCGGTAATCAAAGGTGAAGATCAGCCGGGAGATAAACTGTACAATTGCTCCTGAAAAAAATGAGATGATAATGGACAACAGAATCCCGCCCACAATGGCCATGGCCTTGGCCGTGTTGATATAGTCCCACAGGGCCATGGTTCCATCCACGGACTGGGTCAGCTTGATGGCGGAAATGGCAACAGCGGCCCCCAGCAGTTCAAACACGATGGACACGGTGGTGGAGGTGGGCAGGCCATAGGTGTTGAACAGATCCAGCAGCAGGATATCAGTGATCATGACTGCCAAAAAGATCACCAGCAGCTCGGGCATGGTGAAAAACTGGGGATGAAAAATTCCTTTTCGGGCCACTTCCATCATCCGCCGGAAAACGTCACCCCGGCCAGGATTCCCAGGCTGGCTACAATCATGATGACAAAAAAAGGGGCTGCTTTGGATCCGATGGAAGAGTTTAAAAAATTGACGGCATCGTTGCTGACGCCGATCATCAGATCGAAACATGCGAACAGCAGTAAAATACCAATAATAATATAGCAAAGTTCAAGGCTCATTGGATGTTTCCTGGTTAAGGGTTGGATGAGATGATTTCAACCGCAGGATGGTGTCATAAACCTGTTTTTTTGACACCGGGTATTGTTGCGATATCTCTTTGGCCAGATCTGCCGTGGATGCCTGAGAATGGGCCAGGCGGCTTTGAATCAAGGTTTCCAGGGCCTGAAGGGGCGGTGGTTCCGGTGCTGGCGCCCCGGTCACGAATAAAGTGCATTCCCCTTTCAGGGGGGGGGAGGTATCCAGAAATGCGATAATGTCTGACAGTGGCCCCCGTGTGAAAGTTTCATGCAGTTTGGTGATTTCCCGGGCCAGGCAGGCCTGACGATCTCCCAAAATTGTCTGAAGCCGTTCCAGAAGAGTACGAATCCGTCTAGGGGATTCGTAAAAGATCAGGGTGGCTGACTGGGTGACCAGGGCCTGGATCGCCTGCTCCTGATGGCCGGCTTTTTTCGGGAGAAATCCGGCAAACAGAAATCCGTCCGTAGGCAGGCCGGCCACGCTGAGCCCGGCCACTGCCGCGCAGCATCCGGGAATGGGAATAACGGAAACACCATGGGCCAGAACCGCCGTCACCAGTCGGTATCCAGGATCGGAAACACAGGGGGTGCCGGCATCCGAGATCAAGGCGATGTTTTTTTGTTTGAGTAAAGGGATGATTTTTTCCGCGGTCCGGGCTTCATTATGTTCATGGCAGGAAACTACCTGGGTGGAAATGCCGTAATGGGATAACAGCTTTCTGGAGTGCCGGGTGTCTTCAGCAGCGATCAGCGACACTTCTTTTAAAATTCGCACGGCCCGAAACGTCATGTCCTCCAGGTTTCCCACAGGCGTGGACACCACAAAAAGGGTGCCGCAACCGCCCGGTGTGTTATCCAAGTTGAAAGGCATGGGGGATATGATTGATCCGGGGCTCGTCGTTGTCAAAAAAATTTCCACCACGTCGAAACGAACATGGCGCCAGCCGCCGGTCGGATGGGTTTTCAGGAACTGCCGGGCCGCCTGAATGATTTTGTGCTGCTTGCCGGCGTGCACCGCTTCTTTGGGGAATCCTTTTTTTATGCTGGTGCGGGCTTTGACCTCCACAAACACGAGACAATCTTTTGTAATGGCGATGATATCGATTTCCGCAAACCGGGTGGTATAATTGGTTTCCAGAATGGTGTAGCCGGAATTGAACAGATGCGCTGCCGCCACCTGTTCACCGGACTGGCCCAGTCTTTTGTTGTGGCGGGTCATCCCGGCATAACCCCTTTGAATGTTTTCCGGTGAACCGGGCAGGGGCCGTAATCCCGAATGGCCTGTTTATGTGCGACGGTAGGGTATCCCTTGTGCCGGATAAAAAGATATTGGGGGTAGATCTGGTGTAAGGTGGCCATGATCCGGTCCCGGGTGACTTTGGCAATGATGGAAGCGGCGGCAATGGAGATGCTCAGACTGTCCCCCTGACCACGGCCTGTTGGGGAATTTCCACGTCCAGATTGAATCTGCCGTCCACCAGCAGATAATCCGGGATCGTATCCAGATTGATGACGGCCCGCTTCATGGAACTTAGGGAGGCCGCCAGAATATTGGTGGCATCAATTTCCCTGTGGTCGCACATCCCCACGCCCACCGCCAAGGCCTGGGCCATGATTTTCGGGAACAGGTGCTGACGTTTTTTCTCCGACAGTTTTTTGGAATCCATAATACCCGGACAAAAAAACCGTCGGGCAGGATCACAGCGGCAGACACGACCGGGCCGGCAAGGGGTCCCCTGCCGGCCTCGTCAATCCCTGCAATCCGTAAAAATCCCTTTTGACGGACCGCCTGTTCGATCTGCCACATGGGATCACTGCTATGCAAAGCGTTTTTCTTTGATCCTGGCCGCTTTACCGCGCAGGTTGCGCAGGTAGTACAGTTTGGAGCGCCGGACCCGTCCTTTGCTCACCACTTCGATTTTATCGATGATCGGAGAGTACAGCGGAAAAATACGTTCCACTCCCACGCCGCCGGAAATTTTTCTCACGGTGAACCTGGCACCGGCCAGTCCTTTGGTTTTTTTAATGACCACGCCCTGAAACACCTGTATCCGTTCCTTGTCCCCTTCCCTGATTTTTACATGCACCTTGATGGTATCTCCTGAATCGAATTTCGGAATATCCAGGCGCATTTGTTCTTTTTCCAGTTTCTCTATTACGTTGCTCATGTTTCCTCCTGATTGCTGTCTGATATTTTAAAATTTGCCATTTATCAGTCTGTCTAAATAGATGGATGCTGCTGACCGCACCGACAAGTGGTTGTATTCTCCCAGACCCGAAATCGGCTCCAGCTGCATGTCACACCGGTGTATCAGTTCATCCGCCAATCCCCATGCGGTTCCGAAAACCAGCAGACAAGGCGTCTCCGCCTTCAGAGTCTGTTTCAGCGCATGGATTGAAATCGTTTGCCCGTGCGTTCGGGCACTGGTGGCAATAGTTGTCACCGGCTGATTTTCTGTCTCCTGTATCTGTGCCACGGCATTATCAAAGGAGTCTGTCACCCGGATCAGTTCCAGGGCCTGTTTCCGGCTGGGATTCAGCCGTGATCCCACCCCCAGTGTCCAGTGACGGATCACCTGGCCTGCCAGTTCTGCCTGGTCCGGGTAGGGGGTGATCACAAAAAATCCCCTGACTCCGAAAGTCATGGATGCCCTGGCAATATCATGCAGGTCAATGGTGGTCAGGGCCGATCCAATGGGCCTGTCCTGTTTGTTTATCACAGGGTAATGGATCAGGGCGGTATACAGCTTATGCATATGATAGTATCCGCATCCATCATTTCCGGTGAAGCAATGCTTCCAGCGCCTGATGCCACTTTTCCAGCAGTACCGTTTCTTCCGGGTCCGGCGGATGGGCCGCCAGAAGATCCGGCCGCCGGACAAACGTCCGGGCCAGGGAGGACCGAATCCGCCATCTCTGAATCCGTCCATGGTTTCCGGACAGCAGGACTTCCGGCACCCGATCTCCCAGAAAGGATTCAGGCCGGGTATACTGGGCATGTTCCAGCCGGTGGTCCATAAAGGAATCCGAGGTGGAAGAATCCTCCCCACCCAGCACTCCCGGGATCAGGCGGGCCACGGCATCCATGATCACCATGCTGGCCAGCTCTCCGCCGGTCATGACATAATCCCCCACTGAAATCTCCCTGTCCACATACCGGGTGATGATCCTTTCATCAATGCCTTCATACCGGCCGCAGACAAAGATCAGTGCCGTTTCCTCCCGTGCCAGATCCAAAGCCATCTGCTGATGGAATCGTTCCCCCTGGGGGGTCATGAGTATCACCGTTGCCCCGGGTGATTTTTGGCCAGGGAGATGGCATCCGACAGGGGTTCGGGTTTCATGATCATACCGCAACCACCGCCGTAAGGGCGGTCATCCACGGTATGATGCCGGTCTGTGGCAAAATCCCTTATCTGGATGGTTTCCCCGGCAATCAGGTGCTGCCGGATAGCCCGTCCGATCATCCCGTGTTCGAAAAATGCCTGTACCAGGTCCGGAAAAAGGGTCAGTACCGTAAACTCCATGACAGGTGCTATTCATATCCTTCCGGCAGCCGGGTGGTCACCATGGCGTTTTCTATGTCCACGGACAGGACAAACTGCCGGTGCATGGGAATCAGCCATTCCTTGTTCCGGTCTTTGACCACCAGGATGTCATGGGCCCCAGTGGAAAAAAGGGTGTCAACGATGCCAATATCCCCCAGAATCTCGTCTTTAACGGTCATCCCATACAGGTCCTGCCAGTACCAGGTATTGTCTTCCGGTTCCGGCAGGCGGCGCCGGTGCACCAGAATTTGTTTGCCGATCAGCTGCTGGGCCGCCTCCCGGTTGTCTATGCCGGAGAGGCGCATCAGAAGTCCCTTTTTAAAAGCCACGCATCTTTTTATGACAAACGGCCGGGTTTTTTCCCGGGACTGTTCCGGAATGAGCACCTGGCTTCCCGGCGCAAAAAGGTCCAAAGATTCCACAAAAGACCGGACCTTGACATTGCCTTCCAGGCCATGAACCCCGACAATCTCACCCATGATCAGCAATTTGTCAAAGCCGGTTTCCGATGACGGGGTTTCAGGCACGGCCTCCCCCTTTATTCGATAATTTCCAGAACCGTTCTTTTTTTCAGCTTGGTGGATGCCGCGCTTAAAATAGTCCTCATGGCCCGAGCGGATCTGCCCTGTTTGCCGATCACTTTTCCGAGATCCTCTTTTGCCACCTTGAGCTCCAGAACCGATGTCTGGTCTCCGACCACTTCCGATACATGGACCTGGTCAGGGCTGTCTACCAGTGCTTTGGCAATGTATTCAATCAGCTCTTTCATGCGTTCATCTCCTTGCTGCTACAAAAAGGGGGGGTGAGAATCCGGATACGTCAATACCGATTGGGATCAGGCGGCAGGGGCCGGATCAGGGGCGGCTGCCTGTTTTTTCAACAGGCTTTCCACGGTGGTGGACGGTTTGGCCCCCTTGTCCAGCCAGTACTGGATCCGATCCTGCTTGAGCACGATGTCGGCTGGTTCAGTCATGGGATTGTAAGTGCCAAGGGTTTCCAGAAACCGGCCGTCTCTGGGAGCTTCGATGTCTGCGGCCACAATTCTGTAAACGGTTTTTCTTGGTGCCTTTGCGGCTCAGTCTGATTCTTACGGACATAGGTTGATTTTCTCCTTAAAACGGCAGCATGTTTTTCAAAGACCGCATGCCGCCTTTATTGAACTTCTTGATCATTTTCATGGACTGGGTGTAGCTTTTCAACAGTTTGTTGACATCCTGTACCGTGGTTCCGGAACCTAAAGCGATCCGCTTTTTTCTGGATGCCTTGATAATGGCTGATTTTTCTCTTTCTTCCGGGGTCATGGAATTGATGATGGCTTCGAGTTTCACAAATTCCTTGTCATCAATGTTCACCCCTTTGAGCTGTTTTTTGTTCATTCCCGGCAGCATGCCTAAAATATCTTTGACAGATCCCATTTTCCGGACGGTTTTCATCTGGTTTCTGAAATCCTCCAGTGTAAACGCGTTCTGCCGCAGTTTCTTTTCAAGGGCCTTAGCTTCCTTTTCATCCACGGCTTCCTGGGCCCGTTCGATAAAGGAGAGGGTGTCTCCCATCCCTAGGATTTTGGAGGCCATCCGGTCCGGATGAAACGGTTCCAGGCCGGTGAATTTTTCCCCAACACCGATGAACTTCAGCGGCTTTCCGGTCACCGCCTTGATGGACAGGGCTGCCCCGCCTCTGGCATCCCCGTCCATTTTGGTGAGGATCACGCCGGTTAAGTCCAGCCGCTGGTCAAAGGATCCGGCAATGTTGACGGCATCCTGACCTGTCATGGCGTCGGCCACCAGAAGGATTTCGGATGGATTGACCCCTTTTTTCAGGGTTTCCAGTTCCGCCATCAGGGTCTCATCCATGTGCAGACGTCCGGCTGTATCATACACCAGAGTATCACAGCCCTGGTCCCGGGCTGCCAGCTGGGCATCCTGGCAGATCTTGAGCGGCTTCATATCCGGGGTGCTGTCAAACACCGGCAGGTCCAGCTGGGAGCCGATTTTTTCAACTGGTCAATGGCGGCTGGCCGGTACACATCCACCGGCACCAGCAGCGGCTTTCGCCCCTGTTTGCGCAGTAACAGGCCCAGTTTTCCGGCCGTGGTGGTCTTACCGGACCCCTGAAGCCCCACCAGCATGATGGCGCCCGAACTGCCCGAACCCAGATCCAGGGACTGATGTTCCGATCCCATCATCCGGTGAATTCGTCATACACGATCTTGATGACCTGCTGGCCCGGGGTCAGGCTGTCCATGACCTCCTGTCCCAGTGCCCGGGTCTTTATATCTGAAATGACATTTTTTGCAACCCTGTAATTGACATCCGCTTCAAGAAGTGCCATTCTTACCTGTTTGAGACCGTCTTCAATGTTCTTCTCATTCAGGGTGCCGTGGCCCTTCAGTTTCTTGAAGACCGAGTCCAGCCTGTCGCTCAAATTTTCAAACATAAAAAGACCTTCATCGCAATATATAATCAAATCATTGAATTTAGTCTATAAACCGTGATATGTCAAGAAAATAATCCAGATGGACTCACAGGAATGGTGATGGAAAATTTATTGAATTATACCCGGGAAGACTTTCCCGGTGGCTTGAAGAAACGGGGTCCGGCCTTTCAGGGCCAAGCAGGTGTTTAAGTGGCTGTATCTGAAACTGGCGGATGATTTTGATCAGATGACCGACTTGGGTAAGGATCTGCGGACGTTGCTGGCCAAACACTTCTACATTGACCGCCTGACCCTGGCGGACCGGCAGGTCTCGGCTGATACCACGGAAAAATTTCTGTTTTGCCTGTCAGACGACGCTTATATTGAATCGGTGCTTATACCGGAAAAAGACCATTTTACCCTGTGCGTGTCCTCCCAGGTGGGATGTGCCATGAACTGCCGGTTCTGTCTAACGGCCAAGGGCGGGTGGTTGCGCAACCTGTCCGCCGGAGAAATCATCGCCCAGGTGCGGACGGTACGGACGTTTCTGGCTGACCGACACATGGATCCTCAGGCACTGTCCAATATCGTGTTCATGGGGATGGGGGAGCCCCTGGCCAATTATGGCAACGTGCTTCAGGCCATTCAGGTGATCACGGATACCGACTTCGGATTGAAGTTTTCTTCCAGACGGGTCACGGTATCCACATGCGGCCTGATACCTGAAATCCTGGATCTGGGGAACGCGTGTGATGTGAATCTGGCTGTATCCCTCAATGCCACGGATGATGCCACCCGGTCCCGGCTGATGCCGGTGAACCGGACCTATCCACTGTCACAGCTGCTGGCTGCCTGCAAAAAATTCACCATGAAACCCCGAAACAAGATCACGTTTGAATATATTCTGATCAGAGGCGTGAATGACACACCGGGCCATGCCAGACAGCTGGTCCGTCTGTTGTCCCCGCTACGGGCCAAGGTCAATCTCATTGCTTTTAACCCGCATCCGGGATCGGATTTGAAGGCGCCTGATCCGGAGACTGTCAAAGAATTTCTCCAGATTCTGCTGGAAAAACACATGACCGCCATTGTCCGGAAAAGCAAGGGAGCGGACATTTTGGCAGCCTGTGGACAACTCAGAGCAAAACAGAAAGAAACCGGCATTGAAACCGGTTGAAAAATTCTTAAATTTTATGTCATGGGTTGACAGTTATGTGAAATCCTTGGACAAATAAAATAAACCCGAAAATAGAATGGAAAGAATCATGACAGATATCAGTTTGGAAAACAAAAAAGTATTGATCGTTGATGATGAACCCGATGTTCTGGATTCGCTGGAAGAGCTACTGGATATGTGTACGGTAGTCCGGGCCCAGACCTTTGAAGGGGCGGATCAGCTTCTGGAAGAGCAGCCATTTGATATTGCCATTCTGGATATCATGGGTGTGGACGGATATCAGCTGCTGGAAACGGCAAACAAGAAAGGGATCGTGACCGTGATGCTTACCGCCCACGCATTGAGCCCGGACAATATCAAAAAATCCTACCTGGGCGGGCTTGTTCCTATATCCCAAAGAGGAGATGATAAATATTGAAACTTTTCTGTTGGATGTGCTCAAGGCCAGAAAAGAAGGAACAAACCCCTGGACCAGCTGGTATAAACGCCTGGCTTCTTTCTGTGAAAGAAAGTTCGGCAAAGACTGGGACAAGGATGAAAAGGAGTTCTGGGAGAAAATGATCTACTATTGATTCTTTTCTTTCCGGGCACCGGCAAGGTTCAGATTATCAGGGGTGCCAGTTCGGATGTTTTTGAAGGAACCACCGTGATCCGGGTTTGAACCTGATTGGCCACAACCAGGACCCCGGTGGGGTCATTTTCCGGAGTTTTAGTATAAGCCGCTGTCATGGCAGCGGCTTTTTCTATTTCCACATTTGCGAACCGGCCGGTGAGAAGGGCGGTGGGGCCGGGCAGCCATGCATGGGTGAGCCGGACATCTTCGGCCGGATCATACCAGGCGCTGATCTGTTCATTGTCTGCTTTAGACCGCCCGATCACCAGTTTACAGGTATCGGTCAGCCGGAAATGACGGCCATATTTAAGCAGATGAATCTGACGGATTTCCATGGTTTTTGGACATAAAACAGGTCCTTGAGCCGGTTGGAAAATCCCGGGTCCGTGAGCAGGCATCCGCCGGCTGGAGCCGGGTATTCGGTAATCCCCAGTTTCCGGGCCAGAGCCATCTGCTGTTTTCGGGACCGGCCGTTGATGCCTAAAAGCTGTGACCTGTCCACAAGGCCGCCGGCTTCCATAGGGGTTTCCGGCAGGCAGTGTGCGCTCAAAGGACGTAGGATGAATCCTTTGAACCGGCTGTTTTTTTCTACGTACTGAAGGGCGTTTTTGGTCTGGGATTTGGGCCTCTGTCCCACCACCTCGCCGCTGAAAAGGAAGTCGAATTTCTGCTCCTGCATGATGTACCCGGCGGTCTCAAACATCAGGGCATGGCAGTCCATGCAGGGATTCATGTTTTTTCCGAAACCGGCTTTGGGAGCTTTCATCATTTCCAGGTAAGGACCGGTGATGTCTTTGGTGATCAGCGGAATGTCGCAGATGACCGATGCTTTTGCTGCTTTTTCCGATGTGAAAAACGGGGTTTCAAAACTGATCCAGGTGACCTCGATGCCCTGGTTTTGAGCACCAGCCCGGACAGCATGCTGTCCAGGCCGCCGGAACACAGGCCCAGGGCTCGGACAGGGCTTGTACTTTTCTTTTGGTCATATATAAGTATCTTTCATGAAACCATGGATATTCCATTTTGTTGCGCACCTTAAAGACCGGTACCCGGATGTCAAGACCCAACTGGTGCATCAGAATCCGTTTCAGTTGCTGACCGCCACCATTTATCGGCCCAGTGTACGGACCGCCAGGTCAACCAGGTGACCACCAGCCTGTTTGACCGGTTTCCGGATCCGGCATCCCTGGCAGCCGCCGATCTTAAAGATATCAAACAAATCATTTATTCCACGGGGTTTTACAACAACAAAGCCAAAAACATCAAGGAGTGTGCAAGGGCTCTACTGGAACGTCATGCCGGACAGGTGCCGGATGATCTGGCGCTTCTGGTGAAACTGCCGGGGGTGGGACGCAAGACCGCCAATGTCGTTCGGTCGGCGGCATTCGGGCATCCGGCCATCGTGGTGGACACCCATGTGCTCAGAATTTCCAACCGCCTGGGCCTGACAGAATCCCGCGATCCGGTCAAGGTGGAGTTTGATCTCATGAAAATTATTCCGGAGTCGTCGTGGAGTGATTTATCGTTGCAGTTCATTTATTTCGGCAGAGAGATCTGCGATGCCAGAAAACCCAACTGTCGAATCTGCCCGCTGTTCGAGCGCTGCGTTTTCCCCGGAAAAGAATCCGCCAACCCGTGATGATACCCCGCCGCCGCCTTTTGGTGCAGTGAAAAGGATGAGGACATGGACAATATCTTTACCACTGATTTTTGGATCCATGAATGGGAAAAGGACAAATCCGATGACACGTATGCCGTTCACAAAGGGTTTGCCACTCCGGAGTACTGGGACAAGGCGGCAGCCACCTACAACAAGGGAAAAGATGAAAAACGGAACCGGAAGGTGGAGAAAACTCTGGCACGGTTCAAGGAAGCCGGACTGCTGTTTAAGGGCATGACCGTGCTGGATATCGGCAGCGGCACCGGAGATCTGGCTCTGGGGTTGGCAGAAACCGGAGCCAGGGTCACGGCCCTGGATTTTTCGGCTGCCATGCTGGACCGCTTCGCTGAAGAGGTGCCTTCCCATCTCAGGGACAGGATAGAGATGCGCTGTGAAGACTGGCACGATGTGGATATCCAAAAAATGGGTGGGAAAACCGGTTTGATCTGGTTACCGGGTTTATGGCGCCGGCCCTGTCGACATTCAAGGCCTTTTCCAAGATGATGGCCTGCGGGAAAAACGGATTTGCCGTCCGGGGGTGGGCCGATAAAAAACCAGACCCGGTCATGACGGCTTTGTGGGAAAAGATCATGGACAGACCTCTGGATGACCGACCACAATCCATCCTTTACAAAATCAATCTGTTGTTTGCCATGAAAGATTTCCCGGATATCTGGTTTGACAAAATGAAGTGGGATCAGACCACCCCCATAGACCGCGAAATGGAAAATCAGACGGCATTTTTTCAGAAAGTCGCTTCATTGCCAAAAACACAGTTGAATCAGATCATTTTGTCCTATCTGAACACCATTCAAAAAAATGGGTGGATCAGCCGAATTCAGCAAGGCCTCACCGCCACAGTGGTCTGGACGAAAAGCCGGTGGTAAGACCTGCCTACTGGGGATGGTGGTTGCGGAGAGGGCAGGCATCCAGCGTGGCGATGAATTCCACGAATTTTTTGAACGACTGACTGTCCATGGCATGTTCCATCCGGCAGGCGGTTTCATCGGCCCGTTCCTCATCCACTTCTAGTATCCGATGTAAAAAATCCTTGAGTACTGAATGGCGGTACTCAATTTTTTTTGCAATTTTTTCCCCCTCCGGGGTCAATGTCACATATCCGTAAGGTTCATAATTGATCAGTTTGCGGGCTGCCAGTTTTTTGAGCATGCCTGTGACAGATCCCCGCTTGATATCCAGTCTTTCAGCGATGTCTTTGGATCGTGCTACGGTATTTTGGGTTTGCAAAGCCAGAATCGTTTCCAGATAATCTTCAATATTTTCGGAAAGGGAAATGGTTTTTTCCATGTTATCCTCCATGTTGAGTTCCTGCATTTCTTATCCTGTGGCGCTATAATAAGTCAATTAAAAATAAATTTGAATAAACAGATAATGTTGTTGACAATTATTTAAGTTAGTTTTATAAAACTTGATCCATTTAATTATTAATTCCGAAAGGAGAACCGACATGGATGGCATGCCATTGAGACGGATGCAGGTAAACCAGATCGCTACCATTGTCAGTGTTAAAGCCATAGATGAGCTGGGTCGGCGGATTCGGGAAATGGGCCTGGTGCCGGGAAAGGAAATCCGGATTCAGGGCCGGGCCCCTTTGAATGACCCGGTGTCTCTGCGGATCATGGGAGGGACCCTGACTTTGAGAAACAATGAAGCAGACTACATTTTCGTGGAGGTTCACTGAGATGAAGGGGATGACCATTGCGCTGGCCGGAAATCCCAATTCCGGCAAAACCACCTTGTTCAACGAACTGACCGGGGCCCGCCAGCATGTGGGGAACTACCCCGGAGTGACGGTCGAGAAAAACAGGGCCGGTGGGTATCCGGCACCCATGAATATCATGTGGTGGACCTGCCGGGAACCTATTCGCTGAGCGCCTATTCTCTGGAAGAGGTGGTGGCCAGAGATTTCATTGTCAATGAAAACCGGCATGATCATCAATATCGTGGATGCGTCCAACCTGGAACGGAATCTCTACCTGACACTCCAGTTCATGGAGATGGGGGCCCATGTCTGTATCGCCTTGAACATGATGGATGTGGCCCGGAAACGGGGAATGGATATTGATGTGGCCAAACTATCCTCCCTGATGGGACTGCCGGTGGTGCCCATGGTGGCCCGCACCGGCAAAGGCAAAGATCAGCTGCTCAAGGCCGTGGCACACCATGCCGGACACCGGCCGGCACCGGTGAAGATCTCTTATGGCCGGGATATGGATGATGCATTGGATAAGATGGAAACACGGATTCGGTCCGACCGGTTTCTGACCGGCCGGTATCTTCCCCGGTGGGTGGCATTGAAATATCTGGAAAAGGATGCCCCGATCATGGAAGCGGGAAAATCGCATCTGCCGGAAACCCATGACTGGCTGGTATCTGTGACCAAAAACTGACCCATCATCTGAATGCCACCCTGGACACCCATCCGGAAGCTTTGATTGCGGACCAGCGGTATGGATTCATCGCCGCCATCCTCAAGCAGGGAGTGATTTCCCACACCTGGGATCAGAACCGGCTGGCATGGTCCGACAGGATCGATAGAATCGTAACACACCGGTTTCTGGGACCCGTGATCATGATCAGTGTGCTCATGGCTCTGTATCAGTTCACCTTTACTTACAGTGAGATCCCGGTGGAGTGGTTTGAGGGGTTTTTTGGCTGGCTGGGGGGGAGGGTTGAACTCCTTTTGCCCGACGGACTGACCAAATCCCTGGTGATCTCCGGCATCATTGACGGCGTGGGCGGGGTTCTGGGGTTTGTGCCGTTGATTTTATTCATGTTTCTGGGCATCTCTTTTCTGGAGGATTCCGGATACCTGGCGCGGATGGCGTTCATGCTGGACCGGGTGTTTCGGATGTTCGGCCTGCATGGGGCGTCGGTCATGGCATTTATCGTTTCCGGCGGTATCGCCGGCGGCTGTGCTGTGCCCGGGGTCATGGCCACCCGGACCCTGAAATCCCCCAGGGAACGCCTGGCCACCCTGCTCACTGTGCCGTTCATGAACTGCGGGGCCAAACTTCCGGTGTTCGCCCTTCTGGTGGCGGCATTTTTTACGGAACACCGGGCACAGGTCATGCTCATCATCACGCTGATCTCCTGGACCGGGGCCCTGCTGGTGGCCAAGTTGCTGCGGTCCACGGTGATTCAGGGGCTGCCCACCCCTTTTGTGATGGAGCTGCCGCCTTATCGGCTGCCCACTTTTAAGGGACTGTTCATCCATACCTGGGAGCGGACCTGGCAGTATATCAGAAAAGCCGGCACCGTGATTCTGGGCATTTCCATTATCCTGTGGGCCATGATGACGTTTCCGCAGCTGGATGCTGACAAGGCACCTCATCTGAATTCAGGAGGCGGGTCGGGTGTGGCGGCAAAAAATGGATTCTGGGGCTGCGGCCCTGAAACATTCCATTGCCGGGCGCATGGGAACGGCAATGGAAAAAGTTACCCGGTATGCCGGGTTTGACTGGCAGACCAATATTGCGCTTCTGGGAGGATTTGCCGCCAAAGAGGTGGTGGTGTCCACGCTGGGAACGGCCTATTCTCTGGGGGAGGTGGACCCGGAAGACAGCACCTCTCTGGCCAGACGGTTGAGAACAGCTGACGGATGGAGTCCGGTCACTGCCTTCAGCCTGATTCTGTTCACCATCTTTTATTCCCCGTGCTTTGTTGCGGTGGTCTGCATTGTCAAAGAGTCCGGATCATGGAAGTGGGGATTGTTTTCCATGGTATTCAACACGGTTCTGGCCTTAAGCCTGTCCATTTTGTTTTACCAGACCGCCACCTGGATGGTGTCTTAGAAAGCGGGATTTTCAGGAATCTTCCGGAAAAATGCCAAGACGTTTTCCATCTTTCAAGTTCACCAGTCCCTGTTCGCAGATCCGAAGGTAGGGGATGGCAGCTCCGGTCAGGGTGATCAGGGTCAGCAGAGGGTCAGGAAAGCCCACGCCCAGCCGGGCAAGGGCTGTTTTGACTGCCTGAATCTGCCGGACCAGTTGGGGAACAGGGATCTCTGATATCAGGCCCATCACCGGCAAAGGGATTTCAGCCAGGCATTTTCCCTGGGCCCGGATCACCACCCCGCCCTGCCGCTTGTGGATATGGTTGACCGCATCCGCCATATCTGTATCACAGGCACCCACCACCACGATATCCGAGGTGTCCCATGCCTGGCTGGAGGCAATGGCCCCGTCTTTCAACCCGAATCCTTTAATGAAACCGGTGAACAGGGAGCCAGGGGAGATGGCCCGGTCTATGGCACTGATTTTGAGAAGATCTTTTTCCGCATCAGTGCGGATCTGTCCGTGGATCACCGGCAGCGGCAAAAAATTTCCCGGGTCACCAGATCGGTGACCATTTCCATAAGCCTGACCCGGGCTGTTTTCTGTTCCGGATCTGCCGGGACGGCAAAGTCTTCAGATGTCAGAGGACGGGGCAGGTTAACGGTATGACGGCAGACGTCGGAAAATATGTGCCGCCGCGGGGACACCTGCATCTGTTTGTTGGTAAAGATGATTTTTCCATTGCTGATCACGGTTTCAGGGGTAATGATACCGGGTTCCGGAATGATCACCATATCCGCGCACCGTCCCGGGGCAATGCCGCCCACCACGGCATCCAGTGAAAAGTGTTCCGCTACGTTCAATGTGGCCATCTGCACGGCTTCGGCCGGCGTGAATCCGGAATCGATGGCCTTTTGCACCACAAAGGACAAGCCTTTGCGTGCCATGAGATCTTCAGGCTTACCCCGTCGGTCACCAGAATGAGGCGCCGGGTATCCACGCCCGCATCCCTGATCCGGGCAATACCTTCAAGGTCCCGTCGGATGCTTCCTTCCCGGATCATCACGTATAGGCCTGACCGCAATCTTTCAAGGGCCTGATCCGCGTCAATGGGCTCATGGCAGGAAGAGATGCCGGTTGCCAGGTAGGCGGATAACTTGTTCCCACCGGCTCCGGCGGAGTGCCCTTCCAGGACTTTGCCGGCCCTCAGGGTGGTTTCAAACGCAGGCAATATCCGGTCCGGTGTCTGAAAAACCGACTGCCAGTAAGATTCACCCAGTCCCAGGATGTCGTCCCGGTCCAGAAGGTTTTCAGATCATCTGGGTGAATGCCGCTGGCGGCCGGGCTGATGGATACCATGGCCGGGGCGGTTCCGAAAATCTTGATAGGCTGGTTTCGAAAAGATGCCAGTAATTCTCTGACACCGTCATATCCCATGATCGGATAGGCTTCCATGGTTTCAGTGACAATCGTGGTGGTCCCGTCCTGAACGGCATAGGGAATGAACCGGCTGATGTCACAAAACGAGGCCAGGTGGGTGTGGCCTTCAATCAGTCCGGGAATTACGGTTTTTCCTTTGGCATTGATTCGCCTCGTATGGTCGGTGATGGTGTGGTCGGCATTGTTGCCCACAAAGGCGATATACCCGTTTTTGACGCTGATGCACTGGTCGTCCAGAAATTCGCCGGTATACACATTCAACAGCCTCGCCCGGCTGATGGCCAGATCTGCCCCCTGTTTTCCGGAAGCCACTTCGATCAGGTCTTTCATGGTATCGGCAGACAATGTATAAGTAGTTTTCATAACCAGATTGATACATCACTGAATGACAGAATGCAATCAATTTGCGTCGGGCATCGTCAGCCGAAAACCGGAGAGTGAAAAAAGTATTGCCCAACAGGCCGGCTTAAACATATACTAATTAGAGAGCATGTTAATGAATAAAAAAGGAATGGTCTTTGGATGTGTTTAGCCGTGCCTTCAAAATTATCGAGATCCACGGGGATCTGGCAAAAGTGTCTGTGGATGGAGTGATCCGGGAAACCAGTCTGGCGCTTCTGGATGATGCACAGATCGGGGATTTTGTGATCGTTCATGCCGGGTTTGCCATTAGCAAACTGGATGAATCCGCTGCACTTCAGACCCTGGAAGACATGCGGCAGATGCTTGCGGCGGACAATGTCCGGAACGGTTCCTCATACACAGATGCCTGATTCAGGCTGCATTGCCAGTCAGCTCGACATAAGGGGTGTGGTTCAGGGGTCGGGTTCAGGCCATTTTTGTTTACGCTGGCGGCCCGACACCAGATCACCGGACAGGTTTCCAATACCGGTTCCGGGGTCCGGGTCCTGGTGGAGGGGTCTCCCCGGAATCTGGGCCGGTTTGTGGATGATATCACGGCTCACCCCCCATTGCTGGCCCGGGTGGATGGAGTGGAACAGACGACCTTACCTGTCAGGGGTTTCAAGAATTTCAAGATCATTACCAGTGCCAGCGGGGTTTCCCGCGCCACCTTGATTTCACCGGATGTGAGTGTCTGCAAAGACTGTCTCAAAGAGCTGTATGACCCCTTGGACCGCCGGTTTAACTATCCGTTTATCAATTGCACCAACTGCGGCCCACGATTCACCATCATTGAGGATGTCCCCTACGACCGCCCCCATACGGCCATGAAACATTTCATCATGTGTCCGGCCTGCCAGGCCGAGTATGACAATCCGGCGGACCGGCGGTTCCATGCCCAGCCCAATGCCTGTCCGGTCTGTGGTCCCCAGGTCTTTTTGACGGATAATCAGGGCCGGACCATTGCCGGTGCAGATTCGGCCATCCAGCAGGCCGGACATCTGCTGGCAAAAGGGCATATTCTGGCGGTCAAAGGATTAGGCGGGTTTCATCTGGCAGTGGATGCGGCCAGTGATTCAGCGGTTCAACGCCTGCGAAGGCGTAAAAATCGGCCCCACAAACCGTTGGCGGTGATGGCCCGGTCCATATCTTCAGTGCAGGATGTTGTGCAGGTATCAGCAGATGAACAGGCTTTGCTGTGCTCGTTTCACCGCCCCATTGTTCTGCTGCAAAAAAAGGGCCTGTGATCCGGCCGGGCTCTCACCGGATCTGTCGCCGTTGAACCCCTGCCTGGGAGTGATGCTGCCCTATACCCCTTTGCACTGCCTGCTGCTGGATGCAGGGCCGGAAATACTGGTGATGACGTCAGGGAACCGGCCTGGAGAGCCTTTGTCCATCGACAATCAGGATGCGCTGGCAGCGTTTTCCCACATTGCCGATTATTTTCTGCTTCACGACCGGGACATCTGTTTCCGGGCCGATGATTCCATTGTCCGGGTTCAGGCGGGGAAACCACGTTTTGTCCGGCGCTCCAGAGGATATGCCCCTTTGCCGCTTATCTTGCAGGATGATACCCCGCAGATACTCGGGTGCGGGGCCGGTATGAAAAATACCCTGTGCCTGACCCGGAAAAATCAGGCGTTTTTAAGTCAGCACATCGGGGATCTGGAAAATCAGAAAACCGCTGATTTTTATGTTCAGACCCTGGATCATTTCAAAACCATTCTGGATATTGAGCCAAAGATGGTGGCCCATGATCTGCATCCGGAATATATGAGCACCCGGTTTGCCGTCAGCAGTTTTCCGGAAGCGATGCCCCGGATCGGGGTCCAGCATCATCATGCCCATGCCGTGTCCTGTATGGTGGAAAATCACTTGGATGAACCGGTTGTGGCCGTTGTGCTGGATGGTACCGGATACGGCAAGGACGGCTGCATCTGGGGAGGGGAGATCCTGGTGACCACAAGGGATGAATTTGAAAGAAAAGCCCATTTGAGATACCTTCCCATGCCGGGCGGGGACCAGGCCGTGCGGCAACCCTGGCGGATGGCTGCTGCGGTTCTTTATGCCGCGTTTGGCCGGTCATTTTTGAATCTGGATCTTCCGTATATCAAAGAGATGGACTCCGGTCAGCTGGCGTTTCTCTGCCAGATGATGGAAAAACAGGTGAACACGCCCTGGACCTCCAGCTGTGGGCGGTTGTGTGATGCCGTGGCTTCACTGCTATGCATCCGGCATGTGATTACCCATGACAGCCAGGCGGCCATGGAGCTGGAGGCTGCGGGGACTGGAAATGGCAAGCCGGTTATGCCGGTGTATCCTTATGATATCACCCCGGTCACCCCGGTGGGGGAGGGCGGGGAGGAATGGATCATCGACATGATCCCGGGCATTTCAGAAATGGTTGCCGACATTCAGGCCGGAATTCCGGCAACGCATATCAGTCAACGGTTTCATCAAACCATGGTCCAGGGGTTTTCCCGGACGGCACAGCGCATTGCCGCAGCCCGGAAAGTGAGTAAGGTGGTGCTGTCCGGCGGCGTGTTTCAAAACGATCTGCTATTAACTGATATGGTGGCATCCCTGGAGAAAGTCCATCTTTATGTGTATACTCATATCCATGTGCCAACTGGAGACGGCGGGATTTCCCTGGGGCAGGCTGGTGTCGCAAAAGCTGTATGGGAGCGCCGTCACCAGAAATTGCCCCAATAATATGACATGCCGGCCAAGGAGATAGTTTTATGGGAATGACCTATGCGAAGGGGTTCAGGGATCCGTCCCTTGCAAAAGAGCTGGTGACAGCAATTCATCGGGAGTGTGAACAGCCCTTGCGGCTCATGGAGGTATGCGGTACTCATACCACAGCCATTTTCCGCCACGGGATCCGCAATATGCTGCCGGATGCACTGACGCTGATGTCCGGTCCGGGCTGCCCTGTCTGTGTCACCGCACAAAAGGACATCGACGCGTTTGTGGCCCTTTCCCTGCAGCCGGACATGATTGTCACCACCTTTGGAGACCTGATGCGGGTGCCGGGATCCGGCACCACCTTGGCCAGGCGGAGAGGAGCCGGCGCCGATGTCCGGATGGTGTATTCCGTGTTCGATGCCGTCACCATCGCCCGGAAACACCCGGAACAGCAGGTGGTGTTCTGTGCGGTGGGGTTCGAAACCACCATCCCCACCATTGCTGCGGCCGTGCTCACGGCGGCGGAGCAGGGGTGGACAATTTTCCATTTATGCGGCCAACAAGCTGACCCCGCCGGCACTGGCGGCTCTGATGACCACTGACGGGGTGTCCGTTGACGGATTCATTCTTCCGGGGCATGTGTCGGTGATCACCGGTGTGGATGCCTATCGTCCGGTTTTCGAGCGCTACCGGGTCCCTTCGGTGATCACCGGGTTCGAGCCTATCGATATCCTGCATGCTGTTTTGAAACTGGTCCGTCAGAACCGGTCAGATACCCCGGATCTGGAAAACGCCTATCCCCGGGCGGTCAAACCCTTAGGCAATCCCAAAGCCAAAGCATTGATGCATCAGGTGTTTGAGATTAGTGACGCGGTGTGGCGGGGCATCGGCAGGATCGAAAACAGCGGCATGTTTTTGAAACCGGAATTCAAACGGTTCGATGCCGGATCACGGTTCGAACTGGCGTTGAAGGATGTGGCCGAGCCCAGAGGGTGTGCCTGCGGAGAAATTCTGATGGGCTTGAAACACCGGTGGCCTGTTCGCTTTACAAAAAGTGTGCACCCCCTGTCGCCGGTGGGACCTTGCATGGTGTCCAGCGAAGGAGCCTGTGCCGCCTATTACAATTATGGATGAACGGGAGCGAAGCAATGAATCCAGATGATACGGTGTTGCTGGACCATGGTGCCGGAGGCCGGGCCTCCCATGCCATGTTCTCAAAAATGATTCTACCGTTGTTTCACAACGATCACCTGGCACAGCAGGATGACGGGGCTGTGTATCCGGTGCCGGCCGGGCGTATGGCATTTTCCACGGATTCCTATGTGGTGGACCCGATTTTTTTCAGCGGCGGGAATATCGGGGATCTGGCCGTGAACGGCACAGTGAACGACATTGCCATGTGCGGGGCAGACCCGTTGTATCTCAGTGTGGGCCTGATCATTGAAGAGGGGCTGCCCGTCAAGGACCTTCAGACGATTCTGCAGACCATGGCTGCGGCGGCAGGCCGGGCCGGGGTCAAGATTGTCACCGGAGATACCAAGGTGGTGCCCCGGGGCAAGGCGGACAAGATATTCATCAATACCTCCGGGGTGGGCATGCTGTTTGAAGGGGTGACCGTGTCCGGATCCCAGGCCCGCCCCGGGGATAAACTCATTTTGAGCGGCACTCTGGCCGATCATGGCATCGCCATTCTCACGGCCCGGGAAGGACTGATATTTGGCGGGGATCTGAAAACCGATTCCGCTCCCTTGAACCATATGGTCAAAGCGGTTTTGTCATCTGAGTATGAAGTCCATGTGCTGAGAGATCCCACCCGGGGCGGCATTGGTACGACCCTCAATGAGATCGCTTCACAATCCTGTGTGGGAATAACCCTGTTTGAAAAGGACCTGCCCGTGAAAAAAGAGGTCAACGGGGTGTGCGAACTGCTGGGGTTTGATCCGCTGTACATCGCCAACGAGGGAAAACTGATTGCGGTGGTGCCGGAAAACATGCTTTGCAGGTGCTGGATATGATTCGGGCGGATCCCTTGGCCAAGATGCCGCCATTATCGGTGAGGTGACGGATCAGTATCCGGGCAAGGTGTTCATGGAAACCGCTGTCGGGGGGAGGCGCCTGGTGGACATGCTCACCGGAGATCAGCTGCCCCGGATATGTTGAGCAGATATCCGGCAAAAATTGATTCAGACAACCATTCGGACGGTGGAGGAGAAGAAAAACGATTCCCCCCGGGGGGGCATGGCAGGGATGATAAAGTTACCGGGTTTCCAGGATTTCTGTGATATGCTTTCGGGCGGTTTCCAGAAAAGCAGGCAGGGCATCAGCCAGCGGCTTTGTGAGTGAGGTTCCCCAGTTAATGGTATCCGGCTGAATGCCGATTACCCGCAGATAAGGCCGATGGCCCCGCATTTGGGCCATACCCAGGGAATCCAGTAGGTCGATGTCATGCAAAGACAGCATCTGTTTTTCATCTTTGCGGAGATCCTCTTCCTCCAGGCAGAAAATGGTGCCCGGTGGGTGTCCTGCCCGGACAATATCCAGCACCAGAATGTTTTCGTATTCCTCGAACAGATAAAAGATGTCCTGGGTAAAGGTCCCGCCATCAATGAAATCCACAGGCGCCCAGCAGTCTCTTTCCTTGAGCAGTTCATACACGGCATGCACACCGATGCCGTCATCCTTCATCAGGGTATTGCCTACGCCCAGTACCAGCAGTTTTTTCATATAGGATGTGGGGTCAGGCCTGCGTTATTGCAGTTATTGGGACAATAACTGCAATAACGCAGGCCTGACCCCTATTTGACTATTTGAGTTACAGGGGTACGTCTACTTTAACGGTCCGACCGGTTTTTACGTCCAGCACGTGGACGGCGCACCCCAGTCAGGGGTCGAACGATCGTATGAGCCGCCCGACATTCACCGGACTTTGGACATCCGGGACCGGCACACCGATCAGGGCCTCTTCGATGGGGCCTCTCTGTCCCATGTCATCCCTGGGATTGGCGTTCCAGATGGTGGCGGACGTGACTTGATAGTTGGCGATCTTCTGGTCTTTGATGTCGATGTAGTGGAGCAGGGCTCCTCTGGGGGCTTCAGTCATGCCTAAGCCTTCGGCAGAATCCGGTACCGGTGTCGGCACAAACGTTTCCTTGCCGGGTTGGGCCTGGGAAAGCCATTCTTCCATGGCCATGGCTACCAGCGCGGTCTCCTCGGCCCTGGCCACATGGCGGCCCAGAATGGAGAAGCAGGCATCCCCGATGTCTCTGAGGCGCGTCACACCCAGTTCCTTCTGGCCGGTGGCGGACAGCTCCGGATTGGTGGCCCACATTCTGGCCAGCGGCCCCCCTTCATGGGGTTTGCCGTTGTAACGGGGGGCTTTGATGAAACTGTATGCCCCGGGCTTTGTCGGGTTGGGCAGGGTCTTGCCTTCCCTGGGATTGAGCCCGGTGGTGGAATCCTCGAACCACGAGTATTTTACGTATTCCTTGATCATGGCCGGATCTACGGCATAGTCTTTGCCGTCGGTGTAAACGCCGGGTTTCAGCAGGGTATTGCCCTTGTTGTCCAGCGGGAATACCCCCCAGGAGACCAGGTTTTTGTGTCCCACACCGGTTTTGAGCAGGTCCCCGTAAGGGCCTGCCAGCAGATATACGATGGGAACATATTTTTCTAGGACGAACTGTTTGACCTTTTTGAATCGTTCCGCGTAGGCATTTAAGGCTTCACGGGTGGGGATTTCTGTGGACCCTCCGACAACGATTCCTTGGACATGGGGCATTTTTCCGCCCAGAAGCGCCACCATTTCATGGCAGATCTTGCGGATTTCCAGGGCTTCCAGATATTGTCCCACAGCCACATCGTTGAGTTCCTTGGGCAGCCGCATGTCATTGTTGGCATACCGGGGAATGAAAGGGGCCGTGTCCGGGCCGTTGCAGTAATCCAGGGCAGCCAGGTGATAGAAATGCAGGATATGGGACTGAAGATAATTGGCTCCCAGAATGAGGTTTCGGGCGATCCGTCCGTTATCCGTGAGTTCCACGCCGAACGCATCATCCAGGGCCAGGGCCGATGCCGTGGCATGGGCAGTGGGGCACACCCCGCAGATTCGCTGGGTGATCTGGGTGGCGTCTCTGGGATCCCGGCCAATCAGGATTTGTTCAAATCCCCGATACATGCCGCCGGTGATGCGGGCATCCACCACTTTTCCTCCGGCGACGTCAACTTCCGCTTTTAAATGGCCTTCAATCCTGGTAACCGGATCGATGCCGATTTTTATTTTTTGACCGGACTGTGCCGGTTGGGCTTGCGGTTGGCAACCTGCCATAATCAGACCTCCTTGAAGTTGTCTTGTTCGTTAATAGGCGGGTTCGTAAAATGGAGACATGGCATCCGGGAATCCAGCTTCAACACAACCAATGCACACTGCATTGTCCACGCACCAGTTCAGACCTGAGTTCCATTTCCGCTTGTAGCAGTCCGCATAAGTGTCCGGTCCTTTGCATCCAAGATCCATACGGCATCCGTTGGGATCGGACAGTCTGGCGGCCATGAAGGCTTCGTCATAATCGTCAAGCCGGGGGCAGTTGTCATGGATGTTTTCACCAAAAACAGGGTCGGACGGCCGTCATAATCCAGGTCAGGAATTCCCACATTCAGCAGGTGGACGATGGACCCCACGATCCAGTCCGGATGGGGCGGGCAGCCCGGAATGTTAACGACGGGTGTGGTGATGTTCTTTGATTTGAAAAGTCTGTGACGCCAGTGGCGCCGGTGACGTTCCCCTGTGCGGCCGGAATGCCGCCGAAAGCGGCACAGGTACCGACAGCCAGAACAGAACCGGCCATGGGGGCAAGCTCCTGAACCATGTCCATCATGGTGACTTCTTTGTGGCCGATTTCGCCCAGGATACAGTATTTCCCATCGGCAGCCACCGGAATGGCCCCTTCAATGGCCAGTGAGAAACGGCCTTTGTATTCTTCGGCCACTTCATACACATGCTTCATGGCCAACTCCCCTTCACACTCGCTGACCGTGGGGTGGAATTGAAGGCTGATCACTTTAAGCAGAACATCGGCAATAGCCGGATCCACACTGTTGAGAAGGCTTACGGAACATCCGGTACATCCCTGTCCCTGGATCCAAAGCACCGGATGACGTTCCAGTCCCTTTTCAAGGGCCTGGAGCAACGCCGGGTTGAATACCTGGGAAATACCGAGACCTGCAGCGGTTCCTGTCAGGGTTTTCAGAAAATTCCGTCTGGAAATTCCTAAGGGTTTAGGTTGCGCATCCGGCAACGTCTGTTTCTCTTTCACGGGCACCTCCTTGATGCGGTTAAAACGATGTGTTTTGAACGGATCGCTTATGATGACCTAAAAAATACTCAAATTTTTGAATGCTATCTTGATAAAAAATGCTTGTCAAGAGCAAATAACGGGATAATCACCGTAAGGTTCCCACGTTCGGTCCCTGGACAGGTTCTGTGTCCACCCTGTTGAACTTTGAGATCGATTTTCAGAAGTACCGAGAATACGATCTATCGCACTGTTTTGCTGAGTGTTTCCAACATGATCCCCCCGGATGAACTGCTTCTATGAGGGACAGCCTCATGTGTCACCTTGCCAACGCGGCCCGGGCCTGTGGCCGAAACCAAAAGAAATCTTTATCCAGAGGGAAGCCATGAGGATTTCTGCAATGCTGGGACCTGTCTAGAACCGGCAGTTGATAACGGCACCAAACGTTCGGTCCGTCATGGGATAGCCCCGGCTGTTGGAATATTCTTCATTAAAGACATTGCTGGCAAAAACTTTGAGTTTGACCGTCTCGATCCCCTGCCATGCCTTCAGCAAGGTCTGCTCGACGGCCAGATCCACCACCTGGTAGGGTTCTAAAGTGATTTCACGAACTTCTATGTTACTCGGGTCGTCATCAATGATATCCATTACCTGCTGCACCTGTTTATCCTGATACTTGTAGTCTGCCAGCAGGGTGGTGTCTGCAAACAAACTGTACCGGACACCAGCGTTCAACCGATGTTTGGCACGGTCGCTTAGATCCTGGTCTGCCCATTCCTCCGGGCCGCCCCGATGGGGCCCTTTGTACTTCCATTGATTGAAGGAATAGCTCACATAAAAATAAAGATCGTCGGTAAGGTTGCCGTTTACTTCCATATCAAGACCGTATTTATGGACATCTTCAAGTGAAACCATCCGACGTCCCCAAATGGATTTTTTAAAATAATCGGTTCCTGCGTTGGCCCATATGTTATAGCTGTCAAATATGTAATGGGACCCATCTATATTTAGAAAAATGTCGCGCCATAATCTGCGGTTGAATACAATATCGTACCCAAAACCTTCCGTGGAGTCGACCTCGACCCCTGATCCCCAGGTTCAGACTTCACAGAAAGCGCGGGGCGTCCATATCTTGCTGAGACCCGCCGAAAGGGACGTATCTCTCAGCCAGTCCACCAGATGGTCCATGCGGTAGGTCAGAAAGGACTTTGGAACGATTTTCTGGTAGTTTTTTTTCACTTGCCGACTCGGATGTGACGGGTCTTTGTAAGCGCCCCCAGGATATTTGGATGACGGGCTCCACCAGTTGTCCCACCAGATATTAATGTTTTCCAAGCGAAGTCCGGTGGTAAGGGTCAAAGGTCCTGTGATCTCCCATTTGTCCTGGATAAACCCGGCCCAGGTTTCTACAATCTTTTCGCTGTATTTCTGGAAGAGATGGGCTGTGTCCATGCCAATGGTGATTTCATGGACGTCTTTTACGAAAAATCGGTTTTTAACCAGAGCCCCGTAAGAAACGTAGTTGGTGTCGTAGTGGGAATAGTCAAAACCATTCCGGTAGTAATGTTGACCCTCGTCGGTATAATATGCCCCACGTTCCAGTCTCCCCAGCCGGAAGGTTGCTTGAAATCAACGCGGATGGAATGGCCGTCGTAATCTCTTCCGGAATGATCCGCTGGATTGCGCCAGCGGTAGGAGACATCGGACTCCAGTACTACCGGGTAACTGCTGTCATAGTCGGGTCGTTTGGGATCGTTGGCCGAGGGGATCTTTCGCATAAGATCGCTCCAGGTAGCGGTGAGTCTTATGTGGCCGTCCGACGGCAGCACATATCCGAGGCTTGCGGCCATGGTGTCGATGTCGGCGGCACCGTTGCGAAGATAGCCGTCAGTACGATAGCGCTCATAATTCATGTCGATATTGAACCGGGATTTGCCTCCGGACAGCGCTATTTTCTGACTCTGTGTGCCGTAATTTCGGATACTCGCTGAAAGGTTCCCGGTCATCCGGGCCTTGTCGTAATACGCCGGTTGTTTGAGTTTGAAGTTAATCACGCCGCCAAAACTTTTCCCGTCATACAAGGCAGAATGGGGGCCGTAGAGAAACTCGACGCTTTCAACAGCGGAAAGGGGGACCATGGCATAATCCAGATAGTGGTCTCCCCACCATCCGCCGGTTTTCTGAATCGGCAGTCCGTCCACGGCCGTGATGAACTGGCGGGTTTCAAAACCGCGCATCTGAAACGTGTCAGGTTCTGGCACCAGATCGCTCTGGCCCCGAAAATCGATCATAGCCCGGTCCTTGAGAATGTCGAAAACAGTGGTGGGGGCCCCGGCAATGGTGTAATCCTTAATGAATACCTCTGTCTTGTTGGGTGAAAGTGTCACCTTGTTCGCTGTCACGGTAATATCTTCCAGGGATTGGGCCCCTTGCACTTCCTGACCGCAGGCCACATTAGTTGCGGCAAAGAAAAGAAACGACACGAAAAAAAACTGGTCAGGGCTGTTTTCACCCGCAGGCGTTGTTTCCATTCCGGTCTGCAGCCGGTGCATGGAGTGGACTCATCATCTCTCATAAAAATCTCCTTTCAGTTTACCCGGGAAGGATCGTTTCCCAGGATTATTTAGCGGGGTTGCGCCTTTGGTTTTTTCTATTCGCCAAAATGAAAGCCAGGAAGGCTTAGAGGATAATTTTCCCCCTAAAGCCTTCCTGGCTTTCTTTGTCTTCCTGGCTTCTTTTCGGGCGTTTGCCGCCCATGATGCCACAATGGTTTCCGGTACAAAAACAAAAAGCCACGAGACCCTTTGCCCTTTGTCTGGGCAGGCCTTCGTGGCTTTCTTAAAAAAAACTTATTTTAGCGCCGACTTACAAACGAGGCGGTTATGTTCTTGGTGGTCAGCGCCTAATCCGGTTGCTGACGTGAATGGCTTCTGCCATTGTTTGGCCGTAATAGTAAAAAAAGAATATTTCCATGTCAAGTCATTGATGATTTTTTTGAAAATCAGGATACTGAACTATTGCCGGGCAAAGAAGCTAAACCACTATTTTTTTGATTTGGAGGCTGGTTGAGCATAAGGTGCGACGTTATGTTGCCGAATGCGGTCAAGACTTCCCTGGCTGGATGAAAAGTGTTACAGTATCAGAATCTCAGCACTGGTGCGGTTAGAGGCAGAGTGTTGCGGCAAACGATCAAAAATCCGGGTTGTTTATGGCAGATATCCAGTGGCTGTCAGCAATAAATGAACAATTTTAAAAATTTAGATAAAGTGAAGGATGGCTCAAATCAAGAATCCATGTCCAGATCCGTGACTGGCAGCAGTTTTCTTTCAGGTCCTATGCATACTAATTCCAGACGGCACGTGACCGCCGGACGGTTTCCTTTGGGACGCCATGCCTCGTGATAGAAAACCAGCCGGTAATCCCCTTGTTTTTCCCACCGGGTCCGGATTTCCAGAAGATCACCGAAAACAGCGCCTTCTTTGTATTGCAGGTCAGCCTTGTAAACCGCAAATCCGGTGCCATGCTGATGCCACATTTCGGACAAAGTATCTATGCCAATGATGTCTTCTCTGGCCCGTTCAAAAAAATTTCAGATAATTGGCATGGTAGACCACGCCGGAATGGTCGGTGTCTTCATAGTAGACCCGGGCATGAAATATATGCGGTGTGGTCATATTCATATGTGGACGTGATATAGACCGGTGAGAAAAAAAAATCAAGAGCTGGAAAAAAATGGCGCTTGGCATTCGCTAAATGTGTGAATTGCCCTTTTTGGGTTGTCATGGGGAAAAATAATATTATAGTATGAACTTAAGATTGCATAAACTATTGTACAGCCGAGGTGATCCATGACCGATGAGAACAAACCCATTACCCCGGAAATTGTGAACGGTGATGGGGAAGAGACAGACAGCACGGAAACCAAGGAGACCACAGGCGGCCAGCTCATCCGGCAGAGCCACAAACCGGACATCCTCTACCTGGTACCCATTACCGGCAGGCCCCATCTGCCGGCCCAGGTCCAGCCGCTGGTGGTGAGCAAACAGCGGTGGGAACAGACTCTGGCAAAGGCAGTCAACGATTCCCATAACCTGCTGGGCTTGAGTTATTTGTCTGAGGTCAAGGGCAAATATGTGTATAAGGAAGATTTCCCGGTAGTGGGGTGCGTGGTCCGGATACTGAATATGGTGGAAGTGGACGGCAACATTCAGTTCATTGCCCAGGGTCTGGAACGGTTCAAAATCAAGAAATTTCTGTCCGAGAAACCACCGTTTGTGGTTCAGGTGGAATATTTTGAGGCCATGGAAGAAGATGAGGACAAGCTCAAGGCCTATGCCATTTCCATTATCAGTTCCATTAAGCAGTTGCTGTCCCTCAATCCGTTGTATTCAGAGGAACTCAAGCAGTATCTGGGTCGGTTCAGCCCGGATCAGCCTTCTCCCTTGACCGATTTTGCCGCCGGCATCACGACTGCTTCCGGGGATGTGCTTCAGGAGATTCTGGAAACCAAATCCGTGATCGAGCGCATGAAACGGGTCTTGATGCTGCTGCAAAAGGAGATCGAGATCGCCAAGCTTCAGACCCAGATTCGCAAGGACATCAATACTCAGGTGGATGAGAACAAGCGCAAGTTTTTCCTCAAAGAGCAGCTCAAGGCGATCCAGAAAGAGCTGGGGATTCAGAAAGACGACAAAACTTCGGATGTGGACCGGTTCAAAGAGCGGTTTGCCGAACTCAATCCGCCGGAACATGTTGTCAAACGGTTTGACGAGGAGATCGAAAAGCTGTCAGTGCTGGAAACCGGATCTTCGGAATACGGCGTGACCCGAAATTATCTGGACTGGATTACTTCGTTTCCCTGGGGCGTATATTCCGAGGACAACATTGACATTAATCGGGCGGAAAAAGTGCTGGACCGGGATCATGCCGGGCTGTCCGATGTCAAGGAGCGGATCATCGAGTTTTTTGCCGCAGGCGTTTACAAAAAAGATGTGTCCGGTTCCATCATCCTGTTTGTGGGCCCGCCCGGGGTGGGCAAAACCTCCATCGGCAAGTCCATTGCCGAGACGTTGGGCAGAAAGTTCTACCGATTCAGCTTAGGGGGTATGCGGGATGAGGCCGAGATCAAGGGACACCGCCGAACCTATGTGGGGGCCCTGCCCGGCAAACTGGTCCAGGCCCTCAAGGACACGCAGACAGCCAATCCGGTGATCATGCTCGATGAGGTGGACAAGATCGGGGCCTCCTATCAGGGAGATCCGGCATCGGCCCTTCTGGAGGTGCTGGACCCGGAACAGAATGCGGAATTCCTGGATCATTACCTGGACCTGCGTGTTGATCTGTCCAAGGTGCTGTTCATCTGTACGGCCAACACTCCGGATGCCATTCCTGGCCCTCTCCTGGACCGCATGGACCGAATCGACTTGTCCGGGTACATTACAGAAGAAAAGATTGAAATCGCCAGAAAACATCTGTGGCCCAAACTGCTCAAACGCAACAAAGTGGCGGCTTCCACCATCACCATCACAGATCCCACCATCCGGCATCTGATTGAAGGATATGCCAGGGAGGCTGGGGTCCGGGGCCTGGAAAAACAGCTCAACAAAATTATCCGGAAAAGTATTGTCACGATTCTCAAGGAAAAGAAAAAACGGATCCGGGTCACCATCAAATCTCTGGAAAGATACCTGGGGCCCCGGTGTTCAGAAAGGAAAGGCAGATGCAGGGGGTGGGGATTGTCACAGGCCTGGCCTGGACCGCCTTAGGCGGAGTGATCCTGCCCATTGAGGCGGTCAAGGTGCATAACAGGGGGCAGGCATCAAACTGACGGGAAAGCTGGGGGATGTCATGCAGGAGTCCGCTTCCATCGCCTTGTCTTATGTCCGGGCCAATCCCAAGCTTTTCAAAATTGACCCGGAATTTTTTGATGATGCGTTCATTCATCTTCATGTGCCCGAAGGGGCCACTCCCAAGGACGGTCCCAGTGCCGGCATCACCATTACCACAGCCCTGGTTTCCCTGGCCAGAGGTCAGGAAATATCCCGTCCCCTGGCCATGACCGGTGAGATCACGCTGACCGGAAAGGTGCTGCCGGTGGGCGGGATCAAGGAAAAAATCATTGCGGCAAGGCGGTCCGGCATTGCAGAGATTATTCTGCCCGAAGGGTGGGCAGTGAATTTGAAAAACTGCCCGGCCATATCAAGGAAGGGATCGATTTTTCTTTTGTCAAAACCTATAAAGAAGTTTACAAAAAGGTGTTTGACAAAGCCTGATCCGCTATTAAGCTATATCAGGGCCCGGATCCGCTCCCATCCGGCTTCAGGGATCTGGGCCCCGATCACCTGGCAGACCTCATATCCGCAGGCAGAAGCCAGCTTACCGCTTTTTTCAATGGAAAAATTATTGGCAATGCCGAAAAGAAAGCCGGCAGCCCACAGATCACCGGCACCGGTGGTGTCTTTGACTTCTTTGCCGGACATGGCATTGATCCGGATGGTGCGGTTGTTGAAGGAGACCACACTGCCCCGCTTTCCCAGTTTAACACCCCGTAAATGACATGGGCGGATAGCGCCTGAAGCGCGTTTGTCTCGTCGGTGTATCCGGTAAACGCTTCTGCTTCATCTTCGTTGGCGATCAGAATGTCCACGTGATCCTTGATTAGATCGTCCAGAATTTCCCGGCAGGCATTGACCACTTCAAAGCTGGCCAGGTCCAGTGCAATCATGGATCCGGCTTTTTGGCTGCATGAACAGCCGCCATCATCAGTTCCGGATTGAACAGCAGATATCCTTCGACCATGGTGATGGCCGTGTCTGCGAACAGGGACGGGGTGATCCGGTCCGGTTCCAGTTCCGTGGACGCCCCCAGATGCGTGAACATGGACCGCTGGCGTCCGGGGTGATCACGGAAATCACGCTGCCGGTGGGAGAGGTGGACAGGGTCAATTCCGACTCCACACGGGCGGACCGTAATGTGTCCTCAAGCAGGGTACCGAAATTGTCATCCCCCCGCCGTCCGATAAACCGGGCGGTTCCCCCCAGGCGGCCCACACCGATGATGGTGTTACAGGCGGCGCCTCCCGGAACAATGTCCGGGGCTTTGTCGGTCTTGGCCAGAATGGTTTCGATATCGTCCGATTCCACCAGGGTCATTCCGCCCTTTTTTTGTTCAGCTGTTTGAGGAAATCATCGGTTTCATTGATCAGAATATCCACTAAAGCGGATCCGATGCCTGTGATGCGGTTTTTATATGGCTGGGAGGTCATATTGTTTTTCCTTGATGCTTTCAAAAATATTAAATGGTTAAATGAAGTATAGAAAATTGCAAGCAAGAATTCAAGGAATTTTTATGTTCTTAGCAAAATATGAACATATATTGATATATTTCTGGATAGCTATTGACAAGTGGATTTTTGTTCGGTATAAACAGAGCTTAATCAATAATATTTGAGGATTAATAAATGAACGAGTCTGTCCCATAATTTTTTAACAAGGAGCGAAATATGTCAGACAACAAATCATATCTGTTTACATCCGAATCCGTAACAGAAGGTCATCCTGATAAAGTGGCTGATGCCATATCCGATGGTATACTGGATGCCATAATGGCGGAAGACAAGCATTGCCGGGTGGCCTGTGAAACTTTGGTCACCACCGGCCTGGCCATGGTGGCTGGCGAAATCACCACCGACTGCTATGTGGATATTCCGGAAGTGGTTCGAAGCACCATCCGGGAAATCGGATACAACTCTTCCACCATGGGATTTGACTGGAAAACCTGCTCCGTTGTCACCAGTATCGATCAACAGTCCGTGGATATCGCCCAGGGCGTGGATGAAGGCGCAGGTCTGTATAAGGAGCAGGGGGCCGGAGACCAGGGCATTATGTTCGGTTTTGCCACCAATGAAACTGAAGAGCTGATGCCCATGCCGATTTGTATGCTCATAAACTGACCAAACGGCTTACCCAGGTCAGAAAGAACGGGGCGTTGGATTTTTGCGGCCGGACGGCAAATCCCAGGTGACCATTGAATATAAAAACGGCAAGCCCCAGCGGTGGATGCTGTGGTGGTCTCCACCCAGCATAACAATGACGTGACCTATGAAGACCTCAAAGATGCCGTTGTCAAGGAAGTGATCCGAAAAATTATTCCCAAAGAAATGATGGATGGCGATACCCGATTTTTTGTCAATCCCACAGGCCGGTTTGTCATAGGCGGCCCCATGGGAGACTGCGGGCTGACCGGACGGAAAATTATCGTGGACACCTATGGTGGGCAGGGCAGCCATGGCGGAGGATGTTTTTCTGGAAAAGATCCTTCCAAGGTGGACCGGAGTGCCTCCTACATGGGACGGTATATAGCCAAAAACCTGGTGGCATCCGGCATCGCCGATAAGTGTGAAATTCAGGTGGCCTATGCCATCGGTGTGGCGGAACCGGTATCGCTGATGGTGGATTTTATGGGCACCGGAAAAATTCCGGAATCCAAAGCGGTGGAGATTGTCGGAAAAGTGTTTGATTTAAAACCGGCCGCCATTATTCAGACCCTGGATCTGCTACGGCCCATCTACCGCAAAACAGCCGCATACGGTCATTTCGGCCGCAATGATCCGGATTTTTACTGGGAAAGAACGGACAAGGCCGATCAGATCCGGGAACTGGCAGGAATCTAATCTGATGCCGTGATTCAAAGGGTGCCCCGGGATTCCGATCATGCCGGATCCCGGCACTCTTTTTCGAAAGACAGTCGATCATCGCAACAAAATCGCAATTTACATAGAAAAAGAGGAGTTCAACAAATGTTACAGCAAGCCAAATCACCATCATATGTTGATCTTGACCTGTCTTTGAAATACAAGGTCAAAGATATCAACCTGGCCGAAGAGGGTCTTCTGGATATGCAGCTGTCCGAAAAAGAGATGCCCGGTTTGATGGCCATCAGAGAAAAATATGGCCCTCAGAAACCGTTCAAGGGAATGAAGATCATGGGCAGCCTTCACATGACTATTCAAACGGCCATGCTCATCGATACCCTGTATGAATTGGGGGCGGATATCCGATGGGCGTCCTGCAATATTTTTTCCACCCAGGATCATGCCGCCGCAGCCATTGCCCAAAAAGGGTCAGCTGCCGTGTTTGCCTGGAAAGGGGAAACCCTCGAGGAGTTCTGGTGGTGCACGGAACAGGCTTTGCTCTGGCCGGATGGTTCCGGCCCGGACCTGATCGTGGATGACGGGGGGGATGCCACGTTGTACGTTCATCAGGGTGTCAAGGTGGAGAAAGATCCTTCTGTGCTGGATCTGGCCACCCACAGCCAGGATGAACGCTGTCTCATGGACCGGTTAAGGGTTTCCCATGCCCAGGATCCGGAAAAATGGACCCGGATTGCTGAGAAGATTCGCGGGGTGTCCGAAGAAACCACTACCGGTGTACATCGCCTCTACCATCTGGCCGCTAAAAACGAACTGCTGTTTCCGGCCATTAATGTCAATGATTCGGTGACCAAGTCCAAATTCGACAACCTGTACGGGTGCCGGGAATCGTTGGCAGACGGGATCAAACGGGCGACGGATGTGATGCTGGCAGGTAAAACCGTGGTGATTGCCGGTTATGGCGATGTGGGCAAAGGATGTGCCGACTCCATGAAAGGATACGGCGCCATTGTTCTGGTCACGGAAATCGATCCCATCTGTGCGCTTCAGGCTGCCATGGAAGGATTTGAAGTGGTGACCATGGAAGAAGCTGCTACACGGGGGGACGTGTTTGTCACCGCCACGGGCAACTATCATGTGATTCGGGGCGAACACATCGCCGAGATGAGGGATGAGGCCATCATCTGCAACATCGGTCACTTTGACAATGAAATCGAAATGTCATATCTGACAGGCAATCCCAAGGCCAAACGCATTAAAATCAAGCCCCAGGTGGACAAGTGGGTTCTGGAATCCGGGCGGTCCGTGATCGTTCTGGCAGAAGGACGTCTCGTGAATCTGGGATGCGCCACCGGCCACCCCAGTTTTGTCATGAGCAACAGTTTTTCCAATCAGACCATGGCCCAGATCAAGCTGGCTTCTGAAAAACTGGAGAAAAAAGTCTATACCCTTCCCAAGGAACTGGATGAGGAAGTGGCACGGCTGCATTTGAAAAACCTGTCTGTGAAGCTGACCCAGTTGACCCAGGAGCAGGCGGATTATCTGGGGGTTCCCGTCAATGGGCCGTTTAAACCCGACCATTACCGGTATTGATCCCAGACCTGTCATGAATGCCACCCCATGAGCGTGGGATTTCACTGACTCGCTGTCTGAACAAACCCGTCTGAAGGATGGCTTCCCGCAGACGGGTTTGCCTTTTCATCCTCCCTTTTTCTGTTCCCAGAATTCCCGGCTCTCTTTTAAAATATCATCGATATCATCATCCAGGATGTCATCGGAATCCAGATCATCTTCATCGGCCAGATCCAGTGGCTCACCATCTTGAGCTTGAAAATTCCGGACATCGTTATTCTCCTCTTCCTCCAGCAGAAGGTCCAGATCATCCTCATTTTCGTCATCTTCCAGATCATTTTCCGGGCGGGGGGAGGGAAGGGGCATGTCTTGTTTGGTTTTTTTTTCGGTCACTGCAGACAAGGAGTTCGAGGAATCAGGGATATAATTGCCCTGCCGGTCAAACAGCAGGCTGCCGCTCAATTTGAGATCAAAGTCCAGGCGAAAGGCGATCTGGTTGTTATGGGCCACGATCTGCCCGCCTCTGGATGCAAACGAGGTCTCAGCCATGCGATCCATGAGAATGGTTTTGACTGTCGCCAGATCCAGATGTTCCTGCATGGCTTCGATCAGTTTTTTTTCTCCGGTTTGAATGATGTGAGGGTCAGTGATTTTCATTACACGGTTTCCTTGGTGATTAAGGGTATATGATGTTGTAATGGGTCATGATCGACGATGACCCATGAGGCTATAAACGGCCTTTTTTAATAATGGCGATCAGCAGCCAGACCCCCATAATGCCGGCGGCCAGAAATCCGGCGATTCCGATCACCGATACCCCGAACAGCATGGGCGGCACATCGGAATTGATAACAATGGCGGATCCCAGAATCAGGGCTGCGATAATAATAGAAAAAGAGATCCGGTTGCTGGTCTGGTCCTGATGGGCGATCAGTTTGTCCAGTCCCTGAATGTCAATGGCAATTCTCATTTTTCCCTGGCGGATCAGACGCAGAATATCCAGGGTGTCTGAAGGCAGCTGTTGAATCAGCTTATAGGATTCTCTGGCAATGTCCATGAGATCCCCGGCAATTTTTGAAGGGGAAAATTTTAAATATTTGGCAGTGGTGACGTAAGGCACGGCATGGCCCATCATATTGAAATCCGGGTCCAGTTTTCTGGCCACACTTTCAATGGAAACAAAGGCTTTCATCATTAAAAACAGATCCGGCGGAATTCTTAAGCCATGGGCCGCACACAACCCGATCAGCTGGTTCACCATTCGACTGGTCTTGATTTCCTTCAGTGCCCGGGTCAGGTGAACCGATACAAACAATCCCACATCCTTTTCCAGCCGAACCATATCCGGTTGTCTCTCATAGTCGCACAGATCACATAGCAGTCTGGCCGCCAGTCTGGCATTGTTGGTGGCTACCGCATGAATGATATCCACAAACAGCTCTCGGGTACCCCGGTCCAGAAAACCGGTCATGCCGAAATCCACAGGACAGATCCGGTTGTTGTCCAGAATGAAAATATTTCCCGGGTGAGGTCGGCATGGAAAAACCGTGCTCAAAGACCTGCTTCATGATAAAATCCGCTCCCCGCCTGGTAATGCGCTTTCGGTCCAGGCCGGCCCGGTCAATGGCATCGATGTCACTGGCTTTGATCCCGTTGATAAATTCCATGGTCAACACCCGTTCAGAGGATTCAGCCCTATAGACTTTAGGGATATGGATGGTTTTGTCGTGCTGAAACTGGCTGGCCATCCGTTCCATGTTAGCCGCCTCAATGGTATAGTCCAGTTCTTTTTCCAGGGTTTTGGCAAATTCCTCTACAATTTTCACCGGCCGGTAAAATGCCACCTCTTCAATATTTCTTTCCATGATGCCGGCCAGATGATGGATGATTTCCAGATCCGCTTCAACAATCTTTCGAATGCCTGGACGCTGGACTTTGACAGCCAGACGGTCTCCGCCCGTGACCGATGCCCGGTGTACCTGGCCGATGGAAGCACAGGCAAAAGGCTGTTCATCCATGAATTGGAACACCTCCTCCAGGGGTTTTCCGAATTCAGCAGTAATGGTTTCTTTGACCTGATCAAATCCAAAGGCCGGAATCTCATCCTGAAGTCTGGTCAGTTCGGCGATCAGGTCAAGGGGGATCAGGTCCGGCCTTGAAGACAGCACCTGACCCATTTTGATGAAAGTGGGCCCCAGCTCCTCCAGCGCCATCCGGATCCGCTGATTCCGTGACAGTTTTTCCACCCGTTCATGGGGTTTGTAAAACGGAATCAGCTTCAGGCCCGATTCAATGTACCGGTCAAAGTCCAGGGCATCCAGGATGTTGTCGAACCCATACCTGAGGATGATCCCGATGATCTGCTGGTACCGGATCAGGTTCCGGTAACGTTTTCCCAACGTTCCTATTTTCTTGATACTGAGCATGAACTGTCAGGATCACTCGCTGGTTTCTATTTTTTTCACCAGATCATCGATTCTCGCATTCAGTGCCTGGATGTCGGCCCGGGTGGGCAGGTTCAGACGGTTGAGAATTTTTTCTACGGTCTGTTCCATGCGCTGGTCCAGTTTCACCCGGGCGTCGTCGTATCGGTGCTGGCATTCTTCCAGAAAGCCTTTGGCTTCCGCCTGGCTCATCTGGGTGGATTTGGCCAGTTCTTCCGCCAGCTCCCTGATTTCGGCCCTGGAGCGCAGAGCCATGCCCACACCGGTGAGCAGACTTTTCTTGACAAATTCAAACATGATTCCCTCCTGTTATCTGGATCCAAATGACTGATCCTGGATAAGTTCCACACAAGGATCTCCATCCAGGATCGCATCCATTTTACCATAGGCGGCCGGCAAGAGCGTGTGAATGAAAACCGGGCGGTTTCCATCTGGCCGGCATAAAATGCGGCTTCTTTGTTTTTGCGGCTTTTTCCGCCACCGCCTCCCTGTCCAGGGTGCCGGTCTTTTTGGCCAGTTTAGGGGCGGAGACTCCGGCCCGCCACAAGAGCATCCAGGCGAATGCGACATCCCCGGTCACTTCCAGGAACGGGTGGGCAAACGCATAGGCGTTCAGCAGCCGGTCCGACCGGGACCGCGTTCCGATTTCTTTTGCCAGTGTCTCCAGCCGAGAAACGGCATGGGAGACTTTCGCGCTTAGATCCTGAACCCCTTCGGTGTCTTTGAATTGTTCAATGGTCTGTTTCATGCGGTCAATGAAGTACTGAAAGGCTTTTCCACCGTTCATGGACAGTTTTCTGCCCAGAAGGTCCATGGCCTGAATGCCGTTGGTGCCTTCATAGATCATGAAGATCCGGGAATCCCGCATGAGCTGTTCCACCGGATATTCACGCACATAGCCGTATCCGCCGTAGATCTGGATGCCGTGGGAGCAGACTTCCAGGGCCCTGTCCGTGACATAGCCCTTGACGATGGGGGTGAGCACCTCCACCATGGCGGCGGTGTCGGCTTTGAGCTGCTGGTCGTTTGTGGTGTGGACCACGTCGTTGCACCAGGCATAATAATAGTGCAAAGATCGCATGCCCTCGGTATAGGCCTTCATGTTAAGGAGCTGCCGCTTGACATCCGGATGCTGGAGGATGGGAACATTTTTGGCTTCCGGGTCTTTGCCGGCCGTCAGATGCCGGCCCTGGATTCTTGTTCTGGCATAGTCCAGCGCATACATGTAGGCGGCGGAAGCCACGGCAAATCCCTGAAGTCCCACAAAGGCCCGGGCCTCGTTCATCATTTGGAACATGGCGGGCATGCCTCTGTTTTCTTTTCCCAGCAGCGTTCCGATGCAGGGCCCTTTGTCTCCCAAAGACAAGGATGCCGTGGCATTGCCATGAATCCCCATTTTTTTTCCAGGCCGGTGCAGACCACGTTGTTGAACTCCCCCAGGGAACCGTCGTCATTCACCAGATATTTGGGAACCAGGAACAGGGAGATGCCTTTTGTGCCGGCCGGAGCTCCCGGGATCCGGGCAAGCACCGGGTGGATGATATTGTCGCACAGGTCATGCTCTCCTGCGGAGATGAAAATCTTGGCCCCTTTGATGGCATAGGTGCCGTCCGGGTTTTTTTCCGCCGTGGTGGTCAGTGCCCCGACATCGGAACCGGCTTCCGGTTCAGTGAGCAGCATGGTCCCCCCCATTTACCGGAAAACATGTTTTTCATGTACAGCCGTTTCTGGGTGTCATCCCCGAATGCTTCCACCAGTTTGGCTGCCCCGTGGGTCATGCCGTAATAGAGCATAAAAGCGGAATTGGCCCCCACCATATACTCCAGGGCCGCCGTACCCACGGTTCGGGGCATGCCTTGACCGCCGACTTCTGGATCATCGCACATGGCCAGCCACTCCCCTTCACAGAAAAGCCGCCAGGCCCGTTTAAAGGATTCCGGTACGGTTACTTTGCCATTTTCCAGGGTGCAGCCCTGCTCGTCTCCTTCCTTGAAAGTGGGCAATATCTCCTTGATAGCCAGGTTTCTGGCTTCTGAAACAATCAGGTCAACGGTTTTTTTATTGAATTCAGCAAAGATTTCGTGATCCACTAGTCCAATTTGTTCATGAAGGACAAAATCAACGTCTCTGCGGTCAGCGATCAGTTGTGCCATACATTCAGCTCCCTTTGATTAAGAATTTCTTTTCAAAAAATCAAACTGGTCTCTCTGTCCCTTCATTAGGCAAAAACAAGGGGGTTGTCAACGGGTGCCGGGAAAAAAAGATTGATTTATTGACCGATTCATAAGATGGTGTATAGAATATGAGCAGGGTTTACCAAGGACCGGGTGACGGATAAAAATGACACAGGAGATCCATGATTGTTAGATGCTGGGGTTCCAGGGGGTCGATAGCGGTATCCGGCGGACAGTATGTCACCTATGGTGGAGATACCACTTGTCTTCAGATCACCGCCGGGAGTGGAGAGACCGTGATTGTCGATGCCGGCACCGGTATTCGGCGGCTGGGTAATTTTCTTCTTAAAAAAACATCACCCGGTATTATCTGCTGCTTACTCACAGTCACTGGGATCATGTTCAGGGATTTCCCTTTTTCAGGCCCCTGCTTCACAGCCGGAATCAGCTGATTGTCCAGAATAGAACGATAGGAAAAATGACCTCCAAAGAGATATTGGAACAAGTGATGTCCCCCCTTTTTTTCCGATTCGGCTTGCAGAACTCGAGGCGGATATCCGGTTTGATTCAGGGCTTAACAATCGTTTTAATATCGGATCGTTGCAGATTGATACGATCCCCACCAGTCATTCCGCTGGCAGCCTGGGATACCGGTTTAAGGAGGATGGCAGAACGTTTGTATTCTTAACGGATAATGAACTGGGATTTGACCATCCCCAGAGCTTGGGGATTGGTGCCTATTGCCGGTTCTCACTGAATGCGGATGTTCTTTTCACGATGCGGAATATACAGATAAGGAGTATCAGTGCCGCAAAGGCTGGGGGCATTCCTCCATACCGCATGTGCTGGATCTGGCATTGAAAGCCGATGTCGGGCAGCTGGGGCTTCTCCATTTAAATCAGGACCGCACGGACAATGAAATGAATGCCATCGTTCAGACAGGCAACCGGTTTTTTTTGTCGAAAAACAGCCGAACCCGTTGTGTCGGTGTGGGTTATGATTTTGAAATCGTCATCTGAATCCGCATTTTAGAACCGATAAAAGATGACGTCACCCAAAAAATGGCAGGCCGCTGCCCAATCCTTTTGCCATCCCCGTGTGATTACCATGCTTTTTTTGGGTTTTCCGCCGGATTGCCCATTTTACTGATTTTTTCTTCCCTGTCCCTGTGGCTCAGGGAAGCCGGCGTTGAGCGTTCGGCCGTTACCTTTTTTTCCTGGGCCGCACTGGGGTATTCTTTTAAGTTTGTATGGGCTCCCCTGGTGGACCAGATGCCTATTCCCTGGCTGACGCGGAAACTGGGCCGGCGCAGAAGCTGGATTCTGGCCGCTCAGATGGGAACTGCCGCAGCAATTGTGTGGATGGCATTGACAGATCCGGCTTCCGGCCATCATCCATTAACCATCATGGCCCTGGCTGCGGTGATGCTGGGATTTTCCTCGGCCACCCAGGATATCGTCATCGATGCCTACCGCATTGAATCCGCTTCCGTGGATTTACAGGCCATGATGGCTTCGGCCTATATCGGCGGATACCGGGTGGGCATGCTCGTGGCCGGAGCCGGGGCCCTGGTTCTGGCGGAATGGTTCGGATCCACCAAAGGCGGGTACCGGTTTGACGCCTGGCAGGCGACCTACCTGATCATGGCCGGACTGATGGGCGTGGGAATGATCACGGCCCTGGTGATCCCTGAGCCGGCATCAGCGTATAATCCGGCCGATGCATACAGTTCAAAAACGTATCTCACGGGTCTGGCCCTGTTCGGCCTGGCCGCTGCCATGTTTGTGCTGGTATTTTACGGCGCCGGCATCATTCTTCAAGATGTCAGGACACAGCTGGGACATTGGATGGAAAATCAGACCCTGGCCGGGTTCATGGTGGAGTGTGTCCGCCTGGGAACCGGGATATTGGCTGCGGTACTGGTGGGAAGGCTGTGCCTTTTTTTCCAGCTGGTCAACAGAAAAATGGTCACAGACAGCTATGTGGCGCCGATACAGGACTTTTTTTCCCGCTATCGGTTATGGATCGCCTGGATAATTTTGTCGCTGGTGGGGTTATATCGCATCTCCGATATCGTACTGGGCGTGATTTCCAATGTGTTTTACCAGGATCTGGGATTCACAAAATCGCAGATTGCCAGGGTGGTGAAAACCTTCGGACTTTTCATGACCATTGCCGGTGGATTTGCCGGAGGAATGCTGTCCATTCGATACGGGGTGATTCGCATTTTGTTTTTGGGGGCGGTTCTGTCGTCGGCGACCAACCTGCTGTTCATGGTGCTGGCCTTTTACGGGCACAACCTGATTCTTTTGTATGTGGTGATCGCGGCGGACAATCTGGCAGCCGGACTGGCGTCTGCCGCGTTTGTCGCTTTTCTGTCCAGCCTGACCAGTGTCCGTTTCACAGCCGTTCAATATGCGGTATTCAGTTCTTTGATGACGCTGATTCCCAAACTGTTCGGCGGGTATTCCGGCACCATGGTGGATGCACTGGGATATCCCTCTTTCTTTTTTATCACTTTTCTGATGGGTCTGCCGGTCCTGATACTGGTGTGGATTTGCGGCCGTCATCTGGATGTGGCCAATAAATAATTGTTGACAAAGAAAATCCTTTTTTTTACTTAGAAGCGGGGAAAGATAACTGAACGACTGAGGCGAAATTAATAAGGTAGGAGGTTTGTGATGACGCAAAAGGTGACACCGAGCAGTGACCTTGTCGGATCTGTCATGGTTCTCGGTGGTGGAATCGCAGGAATGCAGTCCGCCATTGATCTGGCCAATTCCGGCTATTATGTCTATCTGGTTGAGAAATCCTATGCCATCGGCGGCATGATGGCCCGTCTGGACAAGACATTTCCGACCAACGACTGCACTATGTGAGTGATTTCACCCAAACTGGTCGAGGTCGGCCGGCATCTGAACATTGAACTATTGACGAATACCGAACTTCTGGAACTGGAGGGAGAACAGGGAATTTTACGGCCAGAATCAGGGAAATCCGCGATTTGTAGATATTTCCAAATGCACATCCTGCGGCGAATGTACCAAAGTCTGCCCAGTCGATGTTATCAGTGAACATAATCAGGGCCTGAACAATCGCAAGGCAATTTTTAAACAGTATGAACAGGCCATTCCAGGGGCCTACGGCATATCCAAGCGGTCGGTGGCCCCGTGCAAGGCCACCTGTCCGGCCCATGTGTCCATTCAGGGGTTTATTGCCCTGATGCAGCAGGGAAAATATGCGGAAGCGTTAACCTTATTCAAGCAGGAACATCCGTTTCCCGGATCCTGCGGCCGGGTATGCCATCATCCCTGCGAATCGGTGTGTACCAGAGGCGATGCGGATCAACCCTTGGCCATTCAGTATCTGCACCGGTTTCTGGCGGATCTGGATTTTGAACAGGCAGCCCCGTGGGTGCCTGAGATCAAGGAAAAACGGGAAGAGAAAGTCGCCATTGTCGGCTCAGGCCCGGCCGGGTTGACGGCAGCCTATTACCTGGCCCAGGAAGGGTACCAGGTCACGGTCTATGAGAAACTGTCGGTTAAAGGCGGCATGATGGCCGTGGGAATACCGGAATACCGGCTTCCCAAGGCGGAACTGGAAAAAGAGATCGCCGTAATCGAAGCCCTGGGGGTGACGATCAAGACCGGCGTGGAGTTCGGAAAGGACATTACCCTGGACAGCCTGAAAAAAGACGGTTTTTCAGCCGCTTTTATGGCGACGGGCCTGCATGGATCCAGAGCCCTGGGGGTTAAGGGCGAGGACCTGAAAGGCATTCTTAAGGGAACGACATTTCTCAGAGATGCCGCGCTTGGCAAGGCGGAAAAACTGGCCGGAAAACCATTGTGATCGGCGGCGGCAACGTGGCCGTGGACGTGGCGCTGACGGCCCGGCGCCTGGGTGCCGATGATGTCACCATGGTGTGTTTGGAAAAGCGCGATGAAATGCCGGCCTGGGACTACGAGATCGAAGAGGCTTTGGAGGAAAAGGTCAATATCGTGAACAGCAAGGGGCCGTTGCGGTTCTACGGCAACGATGACGGACAGGTGACGGAAGTCTCTTTCCAGGAATGCACCTCTGTATTTGATGAAAACGGACGTTTCAATCCGCAGTATGATGACTGCCAGCTCATCTCGTATGAGGTGGACAATGTGATTGTGGCCATCGGCCAGATGGGGGAAACCGGGTTTGCCAAAGATCAGGCATCTCACTGACCCCGCCCGGCGGGTATGAGGCGGACCCGGTTACGTTGCAGACGCCCATTGATTGGGTGTTTGCCGGAGGTGATGCGTTTTACGGACCCAAGTCTGTGGTGGATGCGGTGGCTTCCGGTAAGACCGCAGCGGAAAGTATCCACCGGTTCATCAATGGCCTGGACCTTGCCGAAAGCCGTGGGAAATCCTGGGAGTATGATAAACCGGAAATCACGGACGTGCCGAATATCCCGAGAATGCAGCCGGAAAAACTGCCGGTGGCCCGGCGGGAAGGCAACTTCAAGGAGGTCACCCAGGCCCTGGCCAAGGAACTGATCGACCAAGAAGCGGCTCGGTGCCTGTCCTGCGGTATCTGTTCTGAGTGTTACCAGTGCGTGGAGGCCTGTTTGGCAGGGGCTGTGGAGCATGATCAGGTGCCAACGGTCAGGGATGTCAGGGTCGGATCGGTGATCATGACCACCGGCGCAGAGACGTTTGATCCCACCGATCTGGATGATACCTACATGTACCGGCGCTCCCAGAATGTCATGACTTCGCTGGAGTTTGAACGGATTCTGTCTGCCGGCGGTCCCACCATGGGACATCTGGTGCGGCCCTCCGACGGCAAAGAACCAGAAAAGATCGCCTGGCTCCAGTGCATCGGCTCCCGGGACACCAACCGGTGCGGCAACGGGTACTGTTCGTCGGTGTGCTGCATGTATGCCATCAAGGATGCCATGATCGCCAAAGAACATTCGGAAAAAGAGCTGGATGCCGTCATATTCAACATGGATATGCGCACATTTGGCAAAGATTATGAAAAATATTACAAAAGGGCGGCGGATCAGGAAGGGGTGCGGTTCGTGAAATCCCGGATTCATTCCGTGATTGAAGAGCCGGGAACCGACAATCTGATTTTGAAATATGCGGATGAACAGGGCAAGATCCATGAGGAAGTGTTTGATATGGTAATCCTGTCCGTGGGCCTGACCATCCCCAAAGACAGCGTAGACCTGGCAAAACGCATCGGCGTGGCACTCAATCCGTACAATTTTGTAAAAACCTCGACCTTCAACCCCCTGGAGACCAGCCGTCCCGGTGTGTATGTGTCCGGTACGTTTCAGGGACCCAAAGATATCCCTTCTTCAGTGACCGAAGCTTCCGGTGCGGCCTGTGCTGCCGGCCGGCATCTGGCCCCGGCCCGACATACCCTGACCAAAACTGTGACGATGCCGACGGAAAGGGATGTGCTGGGTGAAGAACCCCGGGTGGGGGTGTTTGTGTGCAAGTGCGGGATCAACATCGCCGGGGTGATTGATGTAGATGATGTGTCTGATTATGCCGCCTCTTTGCCCAATGTGGTGTATACCGGTGAAAATCTGTTCACCTGTTCCCAGGACACCCAGGTCTCCATCAAGGAGATCATTGACGAACACAAACTCAACCGGGTAGTGGTGGCCTCCTGTACCCCCAAGACCCATGAAGGGATCTTCATGGACACGCTGGAGGAAGCCGGCCTGAACAAATACCTGTTTGAGATGGCCAACATCCGTAACCAGGACTCCTGGATGCACTTTCACGAACCGGAAAAGGCCACAGCCAAAGCCAAGGATCTGATCCGTATGGCCGTGGCCCGGGTCAGTACTCTGGGCCCCTGCATGACAAGAAAATTTCCATCATTGACAAGGCCCTGGTCATCGGCGGCGGTATCGCCGGCATGACTTCAGCCAAAGCATTGGCGGATCAGGGATTTCATGTCACGCTGCTGGAAAAGGAAGAAACACTGGGAGGTTTGGGCAGGCGGCTGCATCATACCATCGAAGGCGACGACATTCAGGTCTTTGTCAAGGAATTGGCGGATGCCGTGGAAACCCATGAGCACATCGACGTGCTCAAACAGGCCCTGGTGGTGGAGTTCGGCGGATACAAAGGCAACTTCAAGACCGAGGTGCTGGTGGGGCCGGACATGAAGCAGAAGAAAATCGACCACGGGGTGATGATTGTGGCCACCGGCGCCGCTGAATATCAGCCCACCGAATACCTGTACCGCGACAGCGATGCCGTGGTGACCCAGCTGGATCTGGCGGACCGGCTGGCGGAAAACACGCTGGGAAATCCGGACCGGGTGATCATGATTCAGTGCGTGGGTTCCCGGAACGACGACAATCCCAACTGTTCCCGGATCTGCTGCCAGAACGCGGTGAAAAATGCCATTGCCATCAAGGAACAAAGCCCGGACACGGATGTGTTCGTGCTGTACCGGGATATGAGAACCTATGCCATGCTGGAAGAATATTACACCAAGGCACGGAAGATGGGGGTGATTTTTTCCCGGTTCAGCAAAGATGATCCGCCTCGGGTGGAAAAAACGGCTGACGGCGGACTCACCGTCACGTTTATGGATCATGTGCTGGGGCAGTATATTGAGGCAGACGCGGATCTGGTGGCCCTGTCCGCCGGAGTCGTTGCCGCAGACACCAAGGAGTTGTCCCGCATCATCAAAGCCCAGCGCAATCCGGAAGGTTTTTTCATGGAAGCCCATGTTAAACTCCGGCCGGTGGACGGAGGCACGGAAGGGGTGTTTATCTGCGGTACGGCCCACGGTCCCAAGCTGATTACGGAAACCGTGGCCCAGGCCATGGCTGCCGCTTCACGGGCTGCCACCTATCTTTCCCAGGAGTACCTGACTCTGTCTGCGGTGGTGGCGGAAGTGGATCAGGATCGATGTGCTTCGTGCCTGGTCTGTGTCCGCTCCTGTCCTTATCATGTGCCGGTGATCAATGAAATGGGTGTTTCCTATATTGACCCGGCCCTGTGCCAAGGATGCGGGGTGTGTACGTCGGAATGTCCGGCCAAAGCCATCAAACTTAACTGGTACGAAGATGACTCATTGCTCAGCAAGGTGGAATCCCTGCTGGAGGAGGTATGATATGACAAAAGAATTTGAACCGGTCGTTCTGGCCTTCTGCTGTAATTATTGAGGGTATTCTGCAGCGGACCTGGCAGGTTCCATGAGGCTGAAAATACCGACAAATTTTAGAATTATCCGTGTTCCATGCAGTGGGAAAGTTGACATCATTCATATCCTGCGTGCTTTTGAAAAGGGGCGGACGGGGTGTATGTGGTGGGATGCATGGAAGGGGACTGTCATTACAACGAGGGCAACTTCAGAGCCAGAAAGCGGGTGGAACAGGCTGCCAGACTCCTGGACAGGATCGGGGTCGGCGGAGACCGGGTGAGGATGTACAACCTGTCTTCCGGTGAAGGCCCTCTGTTTGCCCAGTATTCCACGGAAATGGTCAGCCGGGTCAGAGAAATGGGACCCAGTCCCATCAGACTGGCAAGGCAACGGAAGATAAAAAAGGCCGATGCTGCCTGAACAAGAATTATTTAACCGCCTAAGCAAGAGGTGAGCATGATAATAGCAGAGAAAAAACCCATAGAGGAAATCATCCGGGAAGTCGAGGCCTATGACCGCATCCTGGTCCTGGGATGCAACGAGTGCGTGACGGTCTGCGAGGCCGGTGGAAAGAAAGAGGTGGAGGTGCTGGCATCGGTGCTTCGAATGAATTCCATGGCCCAGGGTAAGGAAAAAATCATTGATGAACAGACACTAGAACGCCAGTGTGACCATGAATATCTGGAGGAAATCCGGGATGTGATCGATCAGTATGATGCCGTCATATCGCTGGCCTGCGGCGTGGGAGTTCAGTTCACCGCGGAGAAATACATGGACACACCGGTGCTGCCCGGGGTCAATACGGTTTGCCTGGGCGCCAATGAAGACCGGGGCCTGTGGACGGAACGCTGCCAGGCCTGTGGAGCCTGTGTCCTGGCCCGCACCGGCGGTATCTGTCCGGTGTCCCGGTGTGCCAAACGGGTGCTCAACGGCCCCTGCGGTGGTTCCACCAACGGCAAGTGTGAAATTTCTAAAGACACGGACTGCGCCTGGCAGCTGATCATCGATCGGTTGAAAGCCCTGGGTAAAATGGAAGATTATGAAACAGTCGCCCCTGTGAAAGACTGGTCCACTGACCGGGCCGGGGGGCCCAGAACCGTAACCAGGGAGGATGTGAAGATATGAGCGAATATGTGAGCGACAGCAGACTGGAACGCGTGCTAAAGGCCGGACATCTGGGGGTGACGTCTGAATGCGGGCCGCCCCGGGGAAGTGATTCGGAGGAGATCAAGAAAAAAGGGCTGCTGATCAAGGATTATGTGGATGCGGTGAATGTCACGGACAACCAGACCGCCATGACCCGCATGTCGTCCCTGGCCGCCTGTATTCACCTGAAGCTGCTGGGCATTGAGCCGGTGCTGCAGATGGTGACCCGGGACAGAAACCGGGTGGCCCTGCAAAGTGATATCCTGGGGGCTGCATCGTTTGATATCCCCAACATGTTGTGCCTGTCAGGCGATCATCAGAGTTTTGGAGATTGTGCCCAGGGGCAGAATGTGCATGACCTGGATTCCATGCAGCTGGTGCAGACGGTCCGGCATATGCGGGATGAAGGCAAGTTTCTGGGAGGCGACGATATCAAACGGCCACCCAGAATTTTTGTGGGGGCTGCGGCCAACCCGTTTGCCGATCCGTTTGAAATCCGGGTGCCCAGGCTGGCCAAGAAGATCGCCTGTGGTGCGGAATTCATCCAGACCCAGTGCATTTACAATCTTGACAAGTTCAAAGAATGGATGCGACGGGCCTCAGAACGGGGCCTGACGGAAAAGGTCTTTATCTTGGCCGGCATGACGCCCATGAAATCGGTGGGTATGGCCAAATATATGAAAAACAAGGTGCCTGGCATGGATGTGCCCGATGAGATCATCGGCCGGCTGTCGGGCGTGGAAAAAAAGAAACAGGCGGAAGAAGGTATCAACATCTGCGTGGAGCATATTCAGGAACTCAAGGAAGTGCCCGGAATCGCCGGTTTTCATATCATGGCCATCGAATGGGAGGAAAAAGTACCGGAAATTGTTAAAAGAAGCGGACTTTATCCGAGACCGGAAGTGTAGACGGACAACGCCCTTTAAGATACAATATAGACCATTACCCGGGACTATCTTTCCGGGTAATGGTCTTGTGCCTTGGTAAATAATGGATGTGTGATTTTCGATATAAGGAGATGGTATGGCGGTCATTGTCAAATACATTGTGGTCAGGAACGGAGAGGAAAAAATGACATTTGCGACAAAAAAAGAAGCAGACGCCTACGATAAGATGCTCGATATTGCCGACAATTTGTTTGAATTCCTTGACAAGTCAGAGTTGAAACTGCCCGAAGACCAGAAGGAACGGATCTCCTTGCTTCTGGCTGAGAACAGAGATATCGTGATGCCCATCCTCCGGGGATTAATCCCAAGAAACAGGCCGATCCCAAACCGAAAAAACCGTCGGGAAAATCCGTTGACAGTGCCAAAGCCGGCAAAACGCCTGACAGTTCCGCTTCCAGACACAAATCAGCCAAAAAATGAGGGTTCAAAATTTTGAATACCGTGTTTTTAGTCCACAATTCCTTTTATTTCAGATTGTTATATGTGTCGGTCGCGTGAGTGGAGTGCCGGGCAATGACAAAGAGTTCAAAAAGTTGAACCGGTTTGCCGCAGTTTTTGTAAAGGATGATCCGGAATCAATGGATAAAACAGGAACCGTTGCCGGAAACGGCTGTAAAATGGGAATATTTTAAAAATAAATCATTTTTATATTTGGAAAAGGATGATTGGCATGTGCATTGCATTAGAAAATTATTAACTAATCGCCAATTAGTTTTTCATCTTTTTTTCCTTTTCTGAAAAAGGCCGCCTCCCAAAGAGGTGGCCTTTTTCAGTTTTGGTATATTGGACAGGCGTTGATACGGGATTCGATTCTCTGAATGATTTGCGAGAAGGCTGTGGATTTGGGGGTCTGGAAACGATTTCGAAACGTTTCAGCAGTTAACTTTTCTGGCAGGCCATCCGTGTCCGGCATGAAATCCTTTTCATGGGAAACATCCTTCAGGCGCTGCTGCATCAGCCTGGCATTGACCGGTCCTGAGACGGCAAATTCACCAAAGCGGATGCCGGCTTCGTTGGCGCTGATATCCACAAAGCTGTATCCGGAGTCGGTGTGTAAGTCATCCATTTCTTTTGCCCTTCCCATGGCGCGTGACAGTTTGCTGGATGCCGATACTGTGATGGCAGCCGATGAAAGAAAATGCTGGGCCAGGTCTTCTCTGCCATGGAGCAGAAAAACCACAGCCGGTCTTAATTTTGACAACCCGTTCCGGATGTCAGGTGCCAGAAAACCGGACAGATCCTGATTTAGGACATGGGCGGCCATCACCTGGAGAACGGCTGTATTTTCAGCCACAGGGTCCTGTGACAGGCTGGTGTTTTCCATGACCCGGCGGAACAAAGGCTTGATCACGGATACCAGGGAGGCCTGTTTCGCCTCCAGGTTCGAGGCCTGTTCAACCAGAAAATTATGATACCCGATCAACCGTTTCTGATGGACCAAAGAAAACATCTGTTTTTTTGTCTCATCCGTCAGTGTTGCCAGCATCAGGGGATCCCATTGAAACTGCAAAAAGACGTGACCGGTGTCGATGGATACCGTTTGGACCTGCGCCATCAGGGATATGGCCCGGGCATATCGGGGCATGTCCATGAACCTGGCATGGGCATGATTTGCGGCCCACTGGACCACCGGCCCCGGCACACGAAGACGTCCCACCCATGCCTGCTCGATATTCAGTGCACCCGGACGGGGGCGAATCTCCATGGCCAGATTGACCCATTTCCCCAAATAAATATCGGGAATCCGGATGGCGGCATATACCACAGCGGTTTCAGGAAGCAGACGGACTTTCACGGCCGCTTCGTTTGTGCCAAGCAACTGGTCCAGCCCGTAGTCCACAAGTGAGTTCAACTCATTTTCCGGGATGGTCAGGGATGTCAAAGGGATCTGGTCCGGGTTTCCGGATTTCAGCGGATCCATTAGCTTTCTGGCCCTTGCGACAGCAGCGGGATCAACCTGTGCCGCTGTCTGCACGTGGGAATGCGGATCAACGATCATGATCACCAGGCCTGCCGGAATCAGAAAGATCAGGGCCAGACCGATGATCATGATCAGTTTGAGAACGATTCTCATGGCACCAGCCGGCGGAGATGGTCGATGATTTCCTGGTTGTCCGGAAACCGTTTGGCCTGGCGTTTTGAAAAAATGGTAGTCTGATCGGCCGTGATTTCATAGTTACCGTTGCTGCCTGGCACCAGTGCGGGCGTGATGTGAAATTCTTTTTCAATGAGGTCTGCCAGACCGACAGCCCGGGGTTTATAATTTCAGACGGAACAATAGGTGATTTTGATTTCCATAACGACCTCCCTTTGAGATTTTTAGATGGGTTTTCCCATGTTTCACCGTGTTAAAACATCAGGAATTGGTTGTGATATCGCCTGGATTATAGTAAAGGTAAAATATTTGAATTGCAATGACTGTGAAAGTGTTTCGGTTAATTTTAAATGAAAAATTTTAAAAGGTGATTCCATGACAGAGGTTATTTTTGGTTTCCTGAACGGTATCGGTTTTACCCACCCGCTCCATCCGGCATTTACCCATATTCCCATGGGTATGGTCATCGGTGCCGTGGTCTTTCGACTGGCTTCCTTTCTGCCCCGAATGGCCATGCTGGCAAAAACCGGATATCATTGTGTGATTCTGGCGCTTCTGGGGATTGCCCCCACCATATTTACCGGGTATCTGGACTGGCAGCATCGGTTCGGAGGCAGCTGGGAATTTTTGATTGTCCTGAAATGGTGCTGGCCGGTATTCTGACACTGCTGCTGCTGTTGACAGTCATCAAGGATGACCCGAATAACCGCCGATTTGACCGTCTCACCGGATGGTATGTGCTGATGGTCCTGGTGGCCATCGGACTGGGATATTCCGGGGGCGAACTCCAGTATGGATGAGACTAGGGAGTCGATAAACGCAGTGGAATTAAGGATGAATCATGAAAAAAAGGGAGGGATCGAAATGATGCAGAAACTCGGTTTTCTGTTGCTGGTTGCGGCCATTCCGCTGCTTTCGGGCAGCCTGTTCGCTTCGGATTATGCTCACAAACTAGAACTTAATGACATGACGGTGTTCTGGACCTGGACGGGGATCAGGTCCATATGGAATTGAGTGCGAAAACCACGGGCTGGGTCTCCATAGGTATCGATCCGGAAGATGCCATGGGGGAGGCGATATTCTCATCGGAGCCGTCAAAAACAACAAGGTGAGAATCGGAGACCATTTTGCGGACAGAAAAAGGGGACACTCTCCGGATGAAAAGCTGGGGGGGAGCAATCAGGTCATGGATCCGGCAGGAAAAGAAGAGAACGGTGTGACCACCATTTCCTTCACTCGTCTGGTGACCGCGTCCGAAGAATGGGACAAGCCCATCCTTACCAGCGGAAAGACCCGGGTCATGTTCGCTTTTGGGACCGGCAGGGATTCCTTTGTCGCCGGTCATCATTACCGGACGATATATGATATCGATTTTGCCACGGGTGAAGCTGTCAAGGTGAAATGATATTTCACAGAAAAACCGCCGACCGGTGCTTCACGGCCGGTCTGGCCATCACCGGATGGGTCTTCTGCCTGTTGCTGGCCGTTCCGGTATCCGTTTTGCGGAAGATTCCGGACAGAATCATCCCGTTCATGTCCATGACGGTCATACGCCGGTGATCCTGGCGGATCCGCACCATGACCATGATGCCATGGTCATGGGCAGCGGGACTGACATAAATGCGCTCGCGGATCAGGTGAAGGTCGAGGAACAACTGGGTCAGTATATCGATCTGGATGCCCGGTTCCTGGATGCCCGGGGGGGGCAGGTGACCATCAGGGAAATATTTGGCAGGCCTGTGGTTCTTTTGCCCATCTGGTTTTTTTGCCCGTCTGTGTGTACATTTTTGCAGGCGGATCTGGCCAAGGCATTGAACCGGGTGAATCAGCGGCCCGGGGAGGACTTCAATATCGTCACCCTGAGTTTTTCCGATGATGAAGACCCCTCCCACGCCCTGGCCGCCAAAAAGAATTACGCCAATCTGGTTCAGCGCGATTTTCCTCAGGACAACTGGTTTTATCTTACCGGAGATGCGGAAAATATCCGGCGGGTCACCGACTCGCTGGGGTATTATTTTGTCAAGAGAAAGCCCCATGAGTATATCCATCCCAATGCCATGGTGGTGCTGGCAGCGGATGGCAAAATCATCCGGTATCTCTATGGACCCGGATTTCTGCCCTTTGACCTGGGCATGGCATTGACCGAGGCCCGAAGAGGGGAACCCGGGGTGTCCATCAAGCGGCGCGTCCTTTCTTTCTGCTTTGATTACGATCCGGAAAACAACACCTATGTGTTCCGGCTGTTCCGCATCACCGGAACCGTGATTCTGGTGATGCTGGCCGGATTTCTGATATTCCTGCTCCGGCCGGAAAAGAAAAACAGGCCGAGACAGCCAGGAGAGTAGAAGCGGAGCAAGGATGCCATCATCTGAACCTGCCGGGTCACACGTGACCGGTCGATTCTTCCGGGAACGTCTCCCTGCATGAAAGGCGAAAGGCTGCCATGGAAACTGTCAAATCATTTTACCAAACCCCTGAGCCGGCCGGATTCACCGGGATCCGGTCCTGGCTCATTACCTATGACCACAAACGCATTGCACTGCTGTATCTGTTTTCCATCCTGTTCTGGTTTCTGACGGCCGTGGCCCTGGGCGGTATGATCCGGCTGGAGCTGTTGACGCCGGGAAAGACGGTTCTGAGCGCCCAGGCGTACAATTCCTTGTTCACGCTGCATGGCGTGATCATGATTTTCCTGTTCATCATTCCGGCCCTGCCCGCCATTTTCGGCAATTTTTTTCTGCCCATCCATATCGGAGCGGAAGATGTCTATTTCCCCCGTCTGAATCTGCTGTCCTGGTACCTGTACATGGCCGGGGGCATCGTGGCCATTGTCTCGCTGTTTTCCGACGGGTTTGCCGACACCGGGTGGACCTTTTATGTGCCGTTTTCCATCTCCACCAACACCAATGTGTCCACAGCCGTATTCGCGGCATTTATCCTGGGCTTTTCCTCCATGTTGACCGGCATTAATTTTATCACCACCGTTCACAAGATGCGGGCCAAAACCATGGGATGGCTTCAGCTGCCGCTGTTCACCTGGAGCCTGTATGCCACAGCCTGGGTTCAGCTGCTGGCCACGCCTGTGGTGACCATTACCCTGGTGCTGGTGATGATCGAACGGTTTTTCGATGTGGGGCTGTTTGACCCGGCCCGGGGCGGGGACCCGGTGCTGTATCAGCATCTGTTCTGGATGTATTCCCACCCGGCCGTATACATCATGATCCTGCCTGGCATGGGCGTGATTTCCGAGATCATCCCGGTGTTCGCCCGAAAATCGATCTTCGGATACAAGGCCATTGTGGCCTCGTCCCTGGCCATCGCCATCGCCGGGTCTTTGGTGTGGGCCCACCACATGTACACCAGCGGCATGAGTGATACGGCCGTGTTCGTATTTTCCCTGCTGACCTTTGTGGTGGCCATTCCTTCGGCCATCAAGGTGTTTTCCTGGGTGGCAACCCTGTACAAGGGCGCCATCGAGATGACCCCGCCTTTGTTTTGTCCCTGTGCTTTATCTATCTGTTTTCCGTGGGCGGGCTCACCGGGCTGGTGCTGGGGCGGCCGGGGCCAACATTCATGTGCATGACACCCATTTTGTGGTGGCCCATTTCCATTTCACCATGTTCGGGGGCACGGGATTCGCCTTTTTTGCGGCCCTGCACTACTGGTGGCCCAAGATGTTCGGGAAGATGTATGATTTTAAAAAGGCATATGTCGCAGCGATTCTTGTCACTGCCGGATTCATGCTCCACTATGTGCCCATGTTTGTGTTGGGACTCCAGGGCATGCCACGTCGGTATTATGACTACCTGCCCCAGTTTGCTGCCGGCAATTTCTTTGCCGGATTCGGGGCTATGTTCATGATTGCCGGCATCCTTCTGATGATGGTGAACCTGCTGGTTTCTCTGAAAAGGGGACAAACCGCCGGGGCTGATCCCTGGGGCGGGGTCACCCTGGAGTGGGCCACTGCTTCGCCTCCGTCACTGCACAATTTTGAAACAGATCCGACTGTGCCGGAGTATCCGTATGATTTTCAAGACTGACGGCATCCGGGTCCGGCAAAGCTATATTCGATCGATCGAAATCCGGCAGGTCCTCATCTGGTGAGTCCATGGACCCGGAGGCGGGCCAATGAAGGCAAAAACAGATCCCGCCGGGAAAAAACTGGGCATGTGGCTGTTTCTGTATACCGAGATCATTTTGTTCGGCGGGCTGTTTGTTCTGTATGCGGTATATTTTGTCACGTATACCGAAGATTTTATTGCCGGCGCCAGGGAACTGGACCGGGTTTTCGGGGTGGTGAACACCGTCATTCTGCTGGTATCCAGCTTTTGCGTGGCCGCCGCCGTTACAGCGGTACAACAATCCCACAAAGGGGTCGCTCTGGCCGGCCTGGGGGGCGCCTTGTTCTGCGGGGCCGTGTTTCTGGTGAACAAGTATATCGAATGGGGGGATAAATTTGAGCATGGCATCTATCCGGGGTCGGACCGGCTGGTGGACGGCCCGGCCGGTCAAAATTTGTTTTTCGGTCTGTATTATGTGGTCACCGGGCTTCACGGGCTTCATATCATTATCGGCATGACCCTTCTGTCCGTCAGCCTGGTGCTGGTGAGCCGGCGGAAAATCACTGGCCAAAACAATGCGTTTCTGGATAATTCAGGCCTGTACTGGCACATGGTGGACCTGATCTGGATCTTTATCTTTCCACTTTTTTATCTGGTGGTTTGATGGAAGGAGTCTCTGATGGCATCTGAATCCCATATCGTGGCATACAAAACCCTGGGACTGACCCTGGCGGCCCTGCTGGTGATGACCGGCGTGACCGTGGGCGCCGCTTCCATTGACCTGGGGTGGGTCAATATCTGGATCGCTCTGATGATCGCATCGGTCAAGGCCGGCATCGTGCTGCTGGTGTTTATGCATATGCGCTTCGAAGGCCCACTGCTGCGGTGGTCGTTTCTGGCCACGGTATCGTTTTTGGCAATCATGATCGGATTCGTCTTCTGGGACGTGGCGTTCAGGTAAGGAGGCTCCATGACTGATATTCTTAATCCCGTGACACTGGTGGACCGGTCCTTTTACTTTATCATCGGATTTTCCTTTGTGTTTTTGTTTGCCATCACCCTGGTGATGATCTATTTTGTCATCCGGTACCGGCGATCCAGGCATCCGGTGCCTGCGGACATCCGGGGCAACTGGAAGCTGGAAACCGCCTGGATTTTCATTCCCACTCTCATTGCCCTGGCCATGTTCGTGTCCGGATGGCAGGCTTATACCGGCCTGCGCAACGTGCCAGAAGGGGCTTTGGAGGTGGATGTCATTGCCCAGTCCTTTTCCTGGATTTTTATCTATCCCACGGGCAAGGAAACGGAAAACGAACTCCAGGTTCCCGTGAACACGCCCGTCAAGCTCAACATCACCTCAATGGATGTGATCCACAGCCTGTACATCCCGGCTTTTCGGGTCAAGGTGGACGCAGTCAAAGGCCTGAAAACCTATGCGTGGTTTTTGCCGGAAACCATGGGTGAGTATTTTCTTCAATGCACCGAATTTTGCGGTGTGGGGCATGCGGACATGACCGGGGTGGTCCGGGTGGTGTCCCGGGATGCGTTTGATAAATGGGTGGAAGAGGATGGCGGATGGTAAAAAGAAATTACATCAGTGTGGCTGCCGAGCTGACCAAGTTCCGGCTCACCGGATTCATCACTTTGTCCGCTTTGTTCGGGTATATTCTGGCCGCCCCGACCCGGTTTCGGGGGGAGGTTTCTGGTCACCGGGGCCGGGGTGTGGCTGCTGGCGGCCGGGGCCGCCGCACTCAATCAGATTCAGGACCGGCATTTTGACCGGTGGTTTGCCAGAACAAGGCACCGGTGCCTTGCGCAAAACAGGTGTCGGTGGGAGCTGCCGGATGGGCGGCATCGGGCCTGGTGGTATCCGGGCTGATTCTTCTTGCCAGAGGCCCGGGCACGCACCTGCCCTGGATTCTGGGGATTCTGTCCCTGGTCTTATACAACGGCCTGTACACCCCTCTGAAGAAAAAAACATTGTTTGCCGTGTGGCCCGGTGTGCTCTGCGGCATGCTGCCCCCTGCCATCGGGTGGACGGCCGTCCACCCGGATGTGTGCCAGGGCACCGGATTCCAGCTGTTGGGACTGATGATGGTGCTGGGCATCTGGCAGGTGCCCCATTTTCTGATCCTGGCCGCAGCCCAACCGGCTCATGACCCGGGTGCGGGCCGGTTTCCCAGCGTTTTCCGTGTGTGGACGAAAACGGAATTAAATCTTCAGATTTTAATATGGGTCTGTATTTACAGCCTCGGGATCTTCTGGTTTCTTCTCAATGGCGGGATGCTTGGTTCAAGGTTTTCCGCAGGTCTGGCGGCGCTGGCCCTGATGCTGCCTGTGGCGATGGGACTTTTTTTTATGGCCGTCCGGCACGGCCCAAAACCGGAGGATTTGCAGCCATCAATCTGTCCATGTTCCTTTTCATGGTTCTGGGGATCCTGGACCGGATACTGCCAGCTGTTTTCCGCTGCAATAATGGCGGTGATGCCGCTGTGTAGATCCTGAATGAGACGGGTTTCTCCGATTCCCAGCCGAAACCGGTTGCTGATGTCAAACACGGCGCCGGACACGGCGGTTTTTTCGCCTCGGGTTCCCCGGATCTGCAGGCCATGGGACGATGCCAGTTCATTGAGCCGGTCCGGTTGCCTTTCCAAACCGGGCAGCCGGATATGCACTCCGGCCCGCATGGCCGTGCCGATGTTGGTGGGGCAGGCGTTCAGATATCCTTTGCAGGGATCCCAGGCAAAGGACAGTGACCGGCCCAGAAGTTCAAGGGCCAGGATCAGCCGGTTGAACACCAGGGACAGGGATCCGTTCTTTTCCAAGCAGATGATGCGCAACTGATCCTCTTCATTGATCCAAACAAAATTTTGTCATGGCTGGCGAACACTCCCCGGGATGCCGGAATCCGCGGGTGATGCCGGCGCCTGCCTGAAACCGGTCTCCGGGTAAAAAAGCCGTGCCTGCCGAAGCCCGGGCAGAAATTTCTTCCGGGGACAGACCGCCCATGGCATGATAGGCTCCCTTGAAAGGATCGGGCAGGGCGGCCACGGCCTGTTTGATCCGCTGTTCCGCCACCTGCCGGATGCCTGGTGTCAAATTGGGGGTGAAGGCATACCCTGACAGGTTCCTGGCGATTCTTATCCGGGTGGAAAGGATATAACGTCCCTCCGGGTCCGGACCATCCAGATCCAGGGGCCTTAGTTCCGATACGTGGCAAATGGGACCGGAGATCCGGTGACAAGCCCGGATCACGGGATCGAAGATATCCTGGAACAGGGTATAGGATTCAGGATCGCCGGCATAAATACCGATGTCGGAATCAGGGTTTTCCCGGCCGGACCGGATTGCCTGATCCAGGGTGAACCCGGTGGCAGTTTTCAGTTTGGATAGTCGTCTGAACAGGGATGGGGTTAAAAACCGGCTTGCCAGAGAAACGGCATTGTCTGGAAACATCTGCTGAAAGCCGGTATCAGCCTTCATAACCCGATGCCTGGGAGGAGATGCCCCGGGCCAGGGTGGTCTGAATAATGTCCAGCACTGCGCAGTCCTGATGGCACCTGGGCAGATTTTTTTTGTTGTCACAGGCCAGGCAGGGACTGCGGGTCAGGTATCCGATTTCAAAATCGAATCGATCTCTGTTGATGTGTGTTTTCATGGCATTTTTTCTCTGATCGTTCACAGGAACGTACTATAGCAAAGACAAGGTTGTGCCGTCAATACAGGGCAAAAAAATCAGCACGGCCTTTTACCTTGTCAGATGGGTCGACTCATGATACTTGAAAGATGACGGAGCCGCTTTTTTGATCAATTTATTCATGTGGAAGGTAGAAGTTTTCGTGGGTGATTCTCGATTTGCAGAGTTAAGGGAAAAGGAAAAACAGGCAAGAAAACAGATTGTCATTGAATCCGCTCTGGCATTGTTTGCAAAAAAACCGTTCTATGAAGTCGGCATGCGGGAGGTGGCGGACGAAGCCGGCATATCTGCCGCCACCATTTACCGGTATTTTCCCAGCCAGGAGGCGCTGTTCAACGACGTATTTCTCCAGGATATCTCCGCAGCATGCAAAGAGTTCAAGACCATGGTGGAGACTGATGCACCTGCGAGTATCGAACAGTTCGGCATCAAATTTGTGGATCATCTTATCAACAATGAATCCACGTTTCAGATGATGGCCTATATGATGTTGAAGGACAATCTGTCCCATCCGGTTATGGGAAAATTCGACTCGGTCACCAAAATTTTCTTCGACCTGTTTGCCCGGCTGCTGACCCGGCATGGTGTGGCAAAGGAACAGGCCCGCATCTATTCCCATTCATTTGTGGCATCCATTACCGGCATTCTCATGACGTTCCGCAATTCACCGGTAAAAGACAAAGCATCCATCCGAAACCACATTGTCAAGGTGGTGCGGATCACCGCATCTCTGTATACAAACCAGCTGTTGGGTTACCCGGAACGGAACCGTGACAGCGCCTGACCGGGATGACCGGGCATGATTTCAAGGAGGGGATCGTTATGGGGAAAACAGTATTGGTGCCGGTGGCCCAGGGAATCGAAGAAATGGAAGCCATTACCATAATTGACGTGCTTCGGCGGGCCGGAGCCGATGTGGTGGTGGCGTCCGTGGATGACCTGGTCGTCAAGGCGGCCCGGGGTATAGAATTCAAGGCAGACATGTTGATCAAAGAGTGCCTGGACCGATCTTTTGATCTGATTGTGCTGCCCGGCGGGATTCCGGGGGCAGACAATCTGAAAAATTCAAAGGATCTGGCAGACCTGCTTAAAAAACAGGCCGCACAGAACAAACTGTACGGGGCCATCTGCGCCTCACCTGCCGTAGTGCTCCATGCGCTGGGCCTGGTGCCCCCCGGGGCCGTGACCTGCCATCCGGCGTTTGCCGACCGGATTGAGGGCGGAACCGTTCAGGACCGGAACGTGGTGATCAACGGTCCCTGTATCACCAGCAAAGGGGCGGGCACGGCCCTGGAATTTTCGTTGACTCTGGTGCATCAATTGTTCGGGGACAAGGTGCTGTCGGATGTCAAAGGAGGCCTGGCTCTATAGCCGGCCTGTTCCGTTAAACCGGTTTTACAGATGACAGACAAACACCGCCAGCGCGTCCTGCAGATAGCCCTGGGTTTAGGCATGCTGGTGATTGTGGTGCTGGTGGAAATCCTGGCAGTATCTCCGGCAGGGATCTATTCCTATACCAAGGAAGGATTTCGGAATTTTAAAATTCATGCCCCGAAGCAGCGGATCCTGGCGGAGATCAACCGGGAGCCCGCCATTCGGACCCTGATTTCCTGCAATCCTGATTCTGAAACCACCCTGGTGACTACCCGTCATTTCACCCTTACACCGCAACTGTCGGCTGCTGAGGTGTGGATCGCCCGGTATCGGAATCATAATGCCGCCCTTTTTCTGTTTCAGGACCAGGCCCTTTCCCGGATACTGCTGCTCAAAACCCGTTTCAACCGTCCGATCGCTTCCGCCTTGTTTGACGTCTGCCGGTCGGATCTTTTTAATAATGTCGATCTTTTTTTAAAAACACAAGCGACTCTTCCGGTATTTTATCACTGAAAAACGGGCATTGAATGTTCCCGAAGGTTGCTGTATATTAACAATTTCAATTGTTAATATACACCGGACCGGTTTCTCAGGTCTGAATACGTCAGGAAAGTGGCATGAAACAGATAGATGACATACAATCGACACGGATCGGGGTGGTGGGGGCCGGTTCCTGGGGAACCGCACTGGCCAAGCTGCTGGCGGAAAAAGGATTTGGCATCGATTTCTGGGTGTTTGAACCTGAAGTGAAAGAACAGATTGAAACTTTTCGGGAAAATAAGGTGTTTCTGCCGGGTTTTTCACTTCCGGACTCCATCCGCCCTTCCAATGATATTGAAATTGTGGTCAGGGACAAGGACCTGATCCTGGTAGTGGTGCCATCCCATTGCATGCGGTCCGTGGTCATCGATATGAAACCGTTTGTTTCCAGGGATGCCGTGGTGGTCAGCGCATCCAAAGGCATCGAAAACAAGACCCATTTGACCATGACCGGTATTCTGGCGGAAATTCTGGATTTTCTGCCCCCGGACAATCTGGCGGTGCTGTCCGGCCCTAGTTTTGCCAAGGAAGTGGCAGCCCGGATTCCCACGGTGGTGGCGGCCGCATCTGTGAGCGACCAGGTGGCCCGGTTTGTTCAGGCGGTGTTTGCCTGCCCCACGTTCCGGGTCTATGTCAACCATGATCCGGTCGGCACTCAGATCGGCGGGGCCATGAAAAATGTGCTGGCCATTGCCGCAGGCATCTGCGACGGAATGAACATGGGGCTGAATCCCCGGGCCGCCTGATCACCCGGGGGCTGACGGAAATGAATCGTTTAGGCACCCGGCTGGGGCGGATCCGTTGACCCTGTCCGGCCTGGCCGGGGTCGGAGATCTGCTGCTTACCTGCACCGGCGCCTTGAGCCGCAACTACACGGTGGGAGTCCAGATCGGCCAGGGCAAAAAACTGGATGACATTATTTCTGAAATGCGCATGGTGGCCGAAGGGGTGAAGACCACCCGTTCCGTGTACAACCTGTCCAGAAAACTGGGAGTGGATCTGCCCATCTGCAATGAGGTCTACCATGTTTTGTTTGAGAACTATCCTTTGGAGGAGACCAGCCAGCGCCTGATGAACCGCTCATTGAAACATGAGCTGGACGGGGTGCTTTAATCTCAATCAGACAAGGGTCGCATGTGGCGGTGACCTCCGGCACATGCGGCCGTGGGAAGACAAGGAGCCGGATATGCCATACGTGAATATAAAAATTACCAGGGAAGGGGCCACAAAAGAACAGAAAGTGCAGCTCATCGACGGGGTGACCCGGCTGCTTAAGGAGGTGCTGGGAAAAAATCCCGCCACCACCGTTGTGACCATTGAGGAGGTGGATACGGACAACTGGGGGATCGGTGGTATCCCGGTCACAGAACTGCGAAAGCAGCGGAAATAACCGGAATCCATGTCATTGCCTATCCTTGAAAGCCTTGGTCTGTCGCACCCGGGTGTGATCAGCTTGATCGGCGCCGGCGGCAAAACCAGCCTGATGTTCGCTCTGGCCCGGGAACTGGCCGCCTCAGGCGACACCGTTTTGACCACCACCACCACGAATCTGTTTTTCCCTTCAAAAGATCAGTCGACGGTCACCTTGGTGACGGAAGCCGTCCCTAAGTTCCTGGACCGGCCGGCCCGGTTTTAAAAGGTCATCCCCATATTTCCGCCGGTACCCGCCATATGCCGGACAACGGAAAACTCAAGGGGTTCACCGCGGCCATGATCGAGGAGATCAGGCATGCCGGGCTGTTTGACTGGATCATTGTGGAAGCGGACGGGGCAAGACAGTTGCCCATCAAGGCCAGTGACACTCACGAACCGGTGGTGCCTTCCAGCACCACTGCCATTGTCCATCTCACCGGCCTGGATGCGTTGGACGTCCCGGTGGATCAGACCCATGTCCACAGGCCCGCCCTCTTTTGTGCTAACACCGGCCTGGCTCCGGGCAGCCCTGTGGACGTGCATGCCATCGCGGTTTCCTGTGTTCTGGAGATCCGGAAAGCTTTGGCCCTGGTTGGATCTGACCCGGCCGCTGTGGTCTGGCTCAACAAGGCGGATGATCCGGTTCATCTTGCAGCCGGCCGGGCCGTGGCAGCCCGGTTGAAAAATCACCGGAAGGATTTGGAGGCACGCCTGGGCCGGCGTCGTCTTCAGAATCAGTCCCGTCTTTATATCAGTTCTGTTCCTTTGGATCGACGGGCCGCCTGGCCCGGCCGAGCAGTGATCGCCAGCCTGGCCGATGCCGATCCGGTCAGGGATGTGGTGATCCTGTGACCACAGACAGTGCGGCTTTGCGGCCCAAAAAATCGCCGGCGTTATTTTGGCGGCCGGATGCGGGTCCCGCATGGGGAAAACCAAGCAACTGCTGCCCTTTGGCCGCACCACCTTGCTGGGGCGGGTCGTGAACACGGTCCGGGATACGGGGCTTGATTCCGTTGTTCTGGTTCTGGGTTTCGAAGCCTGGCAGATTCGCCATGTTCTGAATCTCAACGACCCTGAATTAAACAGCCCGGAGCAGATCCGCCCGGAACGGACCCGCCCGGACAGGACCGGCATTCAGGTGATTAATAATCCGGACTGGCAGAAAGGCCAGGCCTTTTCCGTGGCCGCCGGGCTCAAGGCCCTGCCGCCGGACATGGACGGAGCCCTTTTCTTTTTGGGGGACCAGCCCCTGGTTACGGCCCGGACCATCCATTATCTGGTATCCGCATTCCAGACCACGGATTACTGGATTCTTGCCCCCTGTTTCAAAGGACAGCGGGGCAACCCCGTGCTGGTGGCATCTTTGTTGTTTGACCGACTTGCCCACCCGGTCGGAGATGCTGGAGCCAGGGTGTTGTTCAAGGAATTCAGGCACCGGATGCACTGTCTGGAGGTGGATGATCCCGGTATTCTCAAGGATGTGGACACCCCGGAGGATTACACGGCCCTGGTTCGGGAAAAAAACTGCGGGTAACCCGCTGTGAAATAGGAGAAAAAAATGATACGCGCTTTTAAAGGCAAAACCCCGCGAATCGCAGCGTCGGCTTATGTGGACGACACAGCGGTACTGATCGGGGATGTCGAGATCGGCGAAGATTCCAGCGTGTGGCCCGGTGCCGTCATCCGGGCGGATCTGGGGAAAATTACCATCGGACAAAAAACCATTGTGGAGGACAACTGCGTTATCCATGCCGGCGCACCCAACGGCAGAGACGGGGATGTGTTCATTGGGAACCGGGTGGTCATTGGGCACGGAGCCGTTATCAATTGCCGGTCTATCGGCAGCTATGTCCTTATTGGCATGAATGCCACCCTGCTCCATGAGGCCTGCATCGGTGATTACTGCCTGATCGGTGCGGCTGCCCTGGTGGGAGCCGGCAAGAGTATTCCGGATTATTCCCTGGTGTTCGGTGCTCCCGGGCAGATCAAGGGGCGGCCTTCCGAAGAGCAGCTCTGGTGGGCCAAAAGCGCCTACGAAGAGTATAAGCCGTTGATGGATGAGTATAAAAAATTACAATCGATTCCATCTTAACCGGTTCAGCCAGACATCATATCCGGTCTGACTGAAATTCGGCGAAAGACGGTTCATGAACCCGTGCAGAAAAGGGGTTTTGTGAACCGAAACGTTTTTTTGCCGGACAGGATTTCTGCCAAACCGTTAATATCGAACCCCGGCTCTTTTCTGGGCAGGATATGGTCCGTGGGGATTCGGGGGCCATATCTGTGGCGTGCCGGATCTGTGAGCCATAGAAACACACGGCCCGGGCGATTTTTCCCGGAGAAAGGCTGCCGGAAATTCTCCAGATGGCGGCAGCCCCCACACTGAATCCGATGAGCAGATCGATCCTGGCAGATTCAGCCAGTCGGGCGGCGATCAGCTGTTTGTATGCAAAGATTCCGACATGGGTCATGAAATACTCATACGCTAGGGGTTCGGCGGCAAAATTCATGGAGGCTTTATCATAGGGATCAATGATGGCTGCCACGGACCCGATATCCCTGGCAAGCGTCTCCAGGGCCGGTGTCCGGCCGAAAATATCCGTGACGATCACATTATTCATTGTTCAGAGCGGCCAGCTGTTTTATCAGATCATCAAATTCATCTTCATAGGCAAGAAGATCCATCATCACCGGCGGTTTGGCCGAGTGGGCCGGCAGCCGGGCCTTGGTTTCTCTGATAAGCGTTTCCAGTTCAGACAGTCTTTTTTTGATCTCTTTTTCAGTTTTCAAAAGGTGCCTTTTCTCCTGCTTTTCTAAGGGAATGTTTATACAGATATATCATAGAAATCTTGGCCGTGTCGATATTGACAAATGGATTCCCGGACGATACTGTAAAAAAATCTTCGAAATTCTTCATAAAAGGAGAACCGATATGAATGACCATGCCCCGCGGCTGCTGGATGCACTGGATGCGTTCGAAGACGGCATCTACATTGTGAGCGAAGATTTTACAGTGGAGTATATGAACCGGTTCATGAAGACCTGTTCGGCGACGGAGTGGGGCAAAAGTGCCACAAGGTGCTGCTCAATTATGAAACCCCCTGTGAGTGGTGTAATTACCGGGAGATTTTTGAGAAAAACGAGACCCGCCATTCAGAAATTCATCTGGAGTCGGTGAAAAAAATCTTTGCCTTGTCTGAAATTCCGGTGACCAACCGGGACGGAACCCGATCCAAGCTGTCCATCTACCGGGACATTACCCGGCGCAAGGAACAGGCGGCCCGGCTTAAATTCTCTGAAGAAAATTATGAACGTTTGTTTACCCATGCCGGGTGCGGGGTGTTTGTTTCCAGCAAACAGGGGCGGTTTCTGGATGTGAATCCGGCTTTGCTCAGGATTCTCGGGTATCAGGACAAAGAGGAATTCCTGTCCCTGGACCTGGCCCGGGATGTGTATCTAACGCCCGGGGACCGGGAAAGGTACCAGCGGATTGTCGAGAAAAAAGGGCGGGTGGTGGATTACGAACTCCAGTGGCGGCGCCGGGACGGCCATATCATCGATATCTTGCTGACCTCCCATGTCCGGTACGGCACCGATGGTGAGGTGCTGGGTTATGAAGGCATTGTGGTGGACATCACTGAGCGAAAAAAAAGTGAAAACAAAATCCGGGAAGCCTATGATTTTCTGGACAACATCATCTCCTGTTCTCCCAATGCCATCATGGCCATGGATATGACCGGCCGGATCATGCTGTGGAACCGGGGTGCGGAAACCCTGTTCGGACTGCCAGCCGATGAGGTGGTGGACAAAATGACGGTCCAGGAGATCTATTCCAGGGAAGTGGCGGCGGAAGTGACCCGGATGATGCGGGACACGGAATATGGCGGAGTGGGGCGGCTGACCTCTTATCCCCTGACCTTTGAACGCCGGGACGGGGTGAAAGTGGAAGGGAATCTGTCTGCGTCGTTTCTCTATGATGAGAACGGTAAGGAGACCGCTACCGTTGCTCTGTTCGTGGATCTGCGGGAACGGCTCAAAACAGAGCGGGAACTCGCCGAGGCCCGGCAGCACCTGCTCCAGTCGGAAAACTGGCCGCCATGGGCCGGCTCACCTCCCAGATCGCCCATGAATTGAACAATCCGCTGTTCGGGATCATGAATACCCTGGAGCTGTTGAAAACCGAGATTCCGCCCTCCAACAAGCGTCGGAGGCTTCTGGACATGTCCCTGTCGGAAACCGTCCGCCTGGCGGACATGCTCAAAAAAATGCTGTCTTTTTCCAGGCCCGATGAAACCGAGCGGGCCGAACTGGATATCAACACGGTGATCGAAGAGCTTATGGTGCTGTATGACAAGCGGTTCCGGGAGAACTCCATCAAGGTGAAGTTGGACCTGACCCCGGATCCGGGCCGGATCATGGCCTCCCGGGATCAGCTGCGCCAGGTGTTCATCAACCTGTTCTCCAATGCCATGTATGCCATGCCCGACGGCGGGATCCTGGCCATCACCACCCGGCCCAACGGCCACATGGTCCATATCGTTGTGGAAGACACCGGTACTGGTATCAAGCCCGATCACCTTGAGAAAGTGTTTGATTCCTTTTTCACTACCAAAACCGACAGCATCAAGGGCGTGGGTCTGGGGCTTTCGGTCTGCTATGGGTTTGTCAAGGACCACGACGGCGATATCACCGTGGAATCGCAATACGGAGAATGGACCCGGTTCACCATCAAACTGCCCTTGGCGTAACAGGCTCGGCTGCGTTGGTTAAACCTCGAAGAACACGAAGAATTATTCGCCCATGGCTTTATCCTGATTTTTCAGCCTTTCTTGACGTTAAATTATTTTCGCCCCGCTTCGTTCCGAACCTGTTTGCCCCCTCTTACTGATTTATCCCGGCCGCGTCGTTTGCTGTGTCCGTTCAATGTAACAGATTGCCCATGAAAACCCTGCCACCTTCCTTTTTTATACTTTATGAACTTTGTGTGCTTCCCGGTAAAAGAGATCATGCAATCGCAGAAAGAAAGTATAGTTATTTTAGTTATTTTTATTTTATTATTTTTTTATTGACATGATATATTATTTATAATAATAGAAAAAACTATAACACCATCAATGCAAAGGAGATATTCTGTTATGGAAGACACATTGACTGTATTCACGGCCAGCAAGTACTGCAATGTTTCGTCTAAAAACCATTATCAACTGGGTGGAGGCCGGCCATATCAAGGCGTACCGGACGGTCGGGGGGCATCGCCGCATCAAGAAATCAGACCTGGAAGCCTTTATGCGCAATCAGGGGATCCCCATCCCGGAAGAGAATGAAACCGGTAACCGTAAAAAGATCCTGGTGGTGGATGACGACATGATCATTGTTGAATCCATTGTCCAGGCCCTGGAGGAGGATGAGTTCGACTATGAGGTGATCTCGGCGTCCGACGGGTTCGAGGCGGGGCTTCAGGTCAACCATTTCAAGCCCGACCTGATGATCCTGGATATCATGATGCCTGATATCAAAGGCTATGAGGTCTGCAAGAAAATCAAGGACAACGAGGATACCGCCCACACGAAAATTATTGTGCTGTCTGCATATCTGGACGATGAAAAATTCGCCCGGATGAAGAAGAACGGGGCGGATGTCTGTTTTTCCAAACCCTTGCCGTTGCACCAGCTTAAGAAAGAAGTCGCAAAATTGCTTGAACTTAAATAACGAAGGAGGCAGATCATGAATTTAAAAGAAATCTTTGGAAAAAAAGAGATTTGTTGTGACCTCTGAAGTTCAGGCACCGCTTGGCGATGACGAACCCGAAGCACTGGTACAGAGCCTGAGCAGGGTCCGGGGCAGGGTGGATGGGGTGTCTGTGTCTGACGTGGAACTCGAAGGCGTGGTGGGAGACAGCATCCAGACCTGCGACCTGCTATTGAAAAACCGGTTCAACGCCATCTATCAGACCACCACCAGAGACAAGAACCGGTATCAGCTTCAAAAAGACCTGACTTCGGCCCATGAAGTGGGCGTGGACAACCTGCTGGTGTTTACCGAGGATTACCGCATTTCCGGCGACAGCCTCCAGGAGACCATGTTTTTCACGTGGATTCCGGCAAACTCGGATCGGTGCTGGATCACCTGCGCCAGGGGGTCACCATCGAAGGTAACGATATCGGTGAGAAACTGGAGTTCACCCTGGGATCCGGTGTGGAAACCCCCTGGGGAAAACAGATGCCCAAGCGGGGCATGGAAGAATTGGAGGATATGCTTAATGTGGGGGCCGGCTATTTTCTCACCACTCCGATTTTTGACGTGGATCAGTTTGAAAAGTTCATGAAACAGGTGGCCCCGTTCCGGGTACCGGTGATCGCCGAAGTGATGATCCTGCGCACGGCCGGTATGGGAAAATTTCTGAACCGCCATTCAAGTCCGGCCTGGTGCCGGAATGGGTGATCCAGAAGCTGCTCAATGCACCAGACAGGACCAAGGCCAGCATCGAATTGTTCGCAGATACGGTCAAAAGTCTCAAGGATATCTGCCAGGGCGTGCATATCATTACCATCGGTGGAGAAGACAAACTGGCCCTGTATCTGAACGCAGCCAAACTCAGGTGATCTATGATCGAGTGATGTGATCAGATGACATAAGCCACAAACCGAATACAGGGGGGCGCAACATGGCAGAGGCAATCAAAATAGACACCCTTGATGGTGAACTCAAGGAAGCGGTACTGGACAAGGTACCGGATGCAAACTTTGATCTGTGCCTGACCTGCGGCACCTGCACCGGCGGATGCCCTGCGTCCGAGCAGTTTGGCATGGATCCCAGAAAACTGATCCGTATGCTCAATTTCGGCATGGACGAAGAGATCCTCAAATCAGACTGGAAATGGGTATGCAGTATGTGCGGCCGGTGCCAGCTGGCATGCCCCATGAACATCAACATTCCTAAACTCATCTACAACCTTCGGGCAAAGATGGCCCGGGAAAAGCGACCCAAAGGCATTCTGGGGTCCTGCGACCAGCATATCCGGACCGGATCGGCCATGGGCGCGGCCAAAGAGGATTTCGAGTTCACGGTCCTGGATGTGGCCGAGGAGATCCGTGAAGACCATCCCGGATTCGAGGACCTGGAGGTGACCGTGGACCGGGTGGGGGCCCAGATGGTCCTTAACCAGAATTCCCGGGAGCCGGTCACCGAACCCGAAGAGATGGGCCCTTTGTGGAAGATATTGCACCTGGTGGGGGTGGACTGGACCTATCCGTCGGTGATGTGGGCCGGTGAAAACTACTGCATGTTCCTGGCGGATGATGAGGGATGGCGGTACATTATCGAAGAGTTTGTTCTGCATGTGGACAACACCCTGAAAAGCCCGCTGGTGGTTAATACCGAGTGAGGCCATTCCTATTTTGCAATCCTGGAGGGATTGCGTAAATATAACATTCCCCACAAGTTTGAACTCATCACCATCATTGAGTTGTACGCCCAGTGGATCCGGGAAGGCAAACTCAGGGTCAATGCCGACTGGAACAAGGATATCGGTGTGAAATTCACAGTACAGGATCCCTGCAACATCGCCCGGAAAAGCGGGTCCGACAAAATTGTGGATGATCTGCGGTTTGTGGTGAAAACCGTGGTGGGTGAAGAAAATTTCATCGATACCGTGCCCAGCCGGATGAACAATTTCTGTTGCGGGGGCGGGGGCGGGGCCCTGCAGGCCGGGTTCCCGGACCAGCGCCGTGCCTATGGCAAAATTAAGTACGACCAGATCATGGCTACGGGCGCGAATTACGTCATCGCCCCCTGTCACAATTGCCACGGCCAGATCGAGGACATCGGCCACCATTACGGCGGCAACTATCATGTGGTTCATTTGTGGACCATCATCTGCCTGGCATTGGGGGTACTGGCGGGCACCGAACGGTCCTATCTGGGGCCGGACCTGGCCGAGGTGGGAATATAGACCCCAAGCGGGACTAAATGCAAGGAGGGATGAGATGACCGAAATGGAAAAAGGATCGGTAATGGTGGTGGGCGCCGGTATCGCCGGCATCCAGGCTTCCCTGGATCTGGCGGATTCCGGGCACCTGGTGTATCTGGTGGACAAGAACACGGCCATCGGCGGCACCATGGCTCAACTGGACAAGACATTTCCCACCAATGACTGCTCCATGTGCATAATCTCCCCAAACTGGTGGAGGCCGGCCGGCACCTGAATGTGGAACTGCTGACTTCAGTGATATCGAATCCGTGGAAGGGAGGCCGGCGATTTACGGTGACCTGACGCAGCATCCCCGGTACATCGACCTGGAAAATGTACTGCCTGCGGGGAATGCGGCAAGGTGTGCCCGTGGACCTGCCCAACCGGTTTGATGAGAACCTGCAGGACCGCAAGGCCGCGTTCAAGCTTTATCCCCAAGCCATGCCTTCGGCCTGGGCCATTGAAAAGACCGACACCGCGCCCTGCCGTCTCACCTGTCCGGCCGGGCTTAATGTCCAGGGATATGTGCAGATGGTCAAGCAGGGCAAATACAGACAGGCTCTGGAGATTATCATGGAACAGCTGCCGCTGCCCGGGGTGCTCGGCCGGATCTGTCCCCATGAGTGCGAGGATGCCTGCCGCCGCTGTCAGGTGGAGGCCCCGGTGGCTATCAGAGACCTCAAACGGCTGGCCGCAGACCAGTTTGATCCCCGGGATGTAAAGATTTCCTGCGATCCGAAGATCGGGAAAAAAGTGGCCATCATCGGATCCGGTCCGGCCGGTCTGTCCTGCGGATTCCATTTGGCGAAAAAGGGGTGAATGCCGTGATTTTCGAAGCCCTGCCCAAACCCGGCGGCATGCTGCGGGTGGGGATCCCGGATCATCGGCTCCCCCCTGCCGTACTGGACAAGGACATTGATGTGATCACCAATCTGGGCGTGTCGATTCACTGCCATCAGCGCCTGGGGCATGATTTTACCGTGGAAAGCCTGAAAGCCGAAGGGTTTGATGCCGTGTTTCTGGCCTTGGGCGCCCACAAAGGGCTGTCATTGGGCATTCCGGGCGAAGATCTGCCCGGGGTCCGCCAGGGGGCGGATTTTCTGCGGGAACTCAACCTCAACGGCGAAACAGAAACAGGAACACAGGTGGGTATCATCGGCGGGGGCAATGTGGCCATTGATGTGGCGAGGTCTGCGGTCCGCATGGGAGCGGAGAATGTCACCATCATTTACAGAAGAACCCGGCAAGAGATGCCGGCCTGGGAAGAGGAAATCCGCGCCGCTGAAGAAGAAGGCGTGGTCATCACCTATCTGGCGGCCCCCCAGACGGTTCTGGAAAAGGACGGCCGGGTGGCGGGACTGCGGGTGATCAAAATGGAGCTGGGCGAGCCCGATTCATCCGGCCGGCGGCGGCCCATCCCGGTCCCGGGCAGTGAATACGATATCGAAATAGATCAGCTCATCTGTGCCATCGGCCAGCAGCCGGACATTTCCGTGATCGAGGATCTGGCGGATGTGAAAATCACCCGGTGGAACACCACGGAAGTGGATCCGGTCACCCTGTCAACGGACCGGGCCGGTGTGTTTGCCGGCGGGGACGTGCAGACCGGTCCCGGGGTGGCCATCGGGGCGGTGGCGGCCGGCATGGAGGCGGCGGAGTCGATCTTCCGGTATCTCACCGGCAAGGACATGGCCGATGGCCGGGATGTGCCGGTGGCGGCAGAGCCGGTCTACCGGCCGGTGGATCCGGACATACCGCATGAAGCCCGGTACCGGATGCCTGAGCTGCCCATCGAAAAACGGGCCAGCAATTTTGACGAAGTGGAACTGGGGTATGATCCTGCCGACGGTCAGAAGGAAGCGGGAAGGTGCCTGAACTGCGGGTACTGCTCCGAGTGTATGCAGTGCGTGGATGTCTGTCTGGCCGATGCCGTGGACCATTTCATGATGCCCGAAACCCGCAAAGTGCAGGTCAAGGCCATCATCCTGGCCCCGGGGTTCACCCCGTTCGAACCCAGACAGATGATCACCTACTGCTACGGCCACAGCCCCAATGTGATGACCTCCCTGGAGTTCGAGCGGGTTCTGTCCGCGTCCGGCCCCTATGCCGGCCATCTGGTGCGGCCTTCGGATGAAAAGGAACCGAAGAAGATCGCCTGGCTTCAGTGTGTGGGCTCCCGGGATATCAACAAAGGGGACCATGCCTATTGCTCCGGGGTGTGCTGCATGTACGCCACCAAACAGGCGGTGATCGCCAAGGAGCATGCCGGGGGAAAACTTGACTGCGCTATTTTCTACATGGACATGCGCACCCATGGCAAGGAGTTTGACAAATATCAGATGCGGGCGGAAGACGACGCCGGGGTGCGGTATGTCAGATCCCGCATTCATTCAGTCTTTCCGGAGCCCGGGGACCGGTACCGTCTGGTGTATGCCACCGAGGCCGGGAATCTGGCGGAAGAGATATTCGACATGGTGGTGCTGTCCATCGGACTGGCCCCCAACCGGGAGGCCGCTGTCCTGGCGGAAAAGATGGGAATCGATCTCAATACTCACGGTTTGCGGCCACCACCGATCTGTCCCCGGTGGCGGCATCCAAACCCGGCATCTACGTGTGCGGTACCTTTCAGGAGCCCAAGGATATCCCTTCCTCGGTGATGGAAGCTTCGGCCGCAGCAGCGACCGCCGCCATGACCATGGCCGAAGACCGGTGGACACTCACCCGCACCCGGGAGTTGCCGCCGGAAACCGATGTGGCCGGTGCAGCCCCCCGCATCGGAGTGTTTGTGTGCAACTGCGGCATCAACATCGGCGGGGTGGCGGATGTGCCTGCAGTCCGGGATTACGCCAGAACCCTGCCCTATGTGGTGCATGTGGAGGACAACCTGTTCACCTGTTCCCAGGATGCCCAGGATCATATGAAGCAGGTGATCCAGGACAACCGGATCAACCGGGTGGTGGTGGCGTCCTGCTCTCCCAGAACCCATGAGCCGTTGTTCCAGGAGACCATTCGGGATGCGGGATTAAACAAATATCTGTTCGAGATGGCCAATATCCGGGACCAGAACACCTGGGTTCATATGAACGAACCGGACAAAGCCACGGCAAAGGCCAAGGATCTTGTGCGCATGGCCGTGGCCAGGGCCGCGTTTGTGGAGCCCCTGCACCAGGTGAGCCTGCCCATCAAAAAAGCCTTGCTGGTGGTAGGGGGCGGGGTGGCCGGAATGGAATCGGCCCTGACCACGGCCGCCCAGGGCGTGGCGGTCCATCTGGTGGAAAAGACCGGTGCCTTAGGGGGAATCGCCCGGCATCTGAACTTCACCTGGCAGGGCGAGCCCGTGGCCGCCTTTCTGGAGAACCTGGCTGAAAAAGTGCTGGCCATCCGTTGGTCAGCGTACATCTGACACCCGGGTGGTCCGCACTGCCGGCTCCATGGGCCATTTCACCACCACCCTGGTGCAGGGCGGCGGTCCGGACGATCCGCCGCCGGACAGGAACTCACCGTTGACCATGGGGCTACGGTCATCGCCACCGGCGGCATGGAATATCGTCCCCATGAATATCTGTACGGCGATCACCCGGACGTGCTCACTCACCTGGACATGGACGCAGCGTTTCGTGAAAACGATTCCCGGATTCTCAAGGGCCGGTCTTTTGCGTTCATCCAGTGCGTGGGCTCCAGAAACGAGGAAAACCCCTACTGTTCAAGGTTGTGCTGCACTCACAGCCTCAAGTCCGCCATCTGCCTTAAGAAGATGGATCCCCGCAAACGGGTGTTCGTGATCTACCGGGATATCCGGTCCTACGGATTCCGGGAGGACCTGTACCGGGAAGCCCGGGAGCGGGGCGTGCTGTTCATCCGGTATGATCTGGAGCGTATGCCTGAGTTGAGTCCGGCTCATAACGGCAAAGGCGGTCTGATGCTCACGGTATTTGATCCCGTGCTCCAGATGCCGGTGACCCTTTCTCCAGACCTGGTGGTGCTGGCCTCGGGTGTGGTGGCGGGAGACAACAAGAAACTCTATGAAATCTTCAAGATTCCGGTGAACAGCGACGGGTTTCTGGTGGAGGCCCATGCCAAGCTGCGGCCCGTGGATTTTGCATCGGACGGACTGTTTGTGGCCGGACTGGCCCACTATCCCAAGCCCCTGGAGGAGAGCATCGCCCAGGCCCGGGCCGCCGTGGCCCGGGCCATGACCATCCTTTCCAGGGATGCCCTTTTGGTGGGCGGGGTCGTGGCCACGGTGGAAAAGGAAAAGTGTGCGGTGTGTCTGACCTGTGTTCGCACCTGTCCCTATGGGATCCCGTTTATCCATGAAGAGGGATATGCACAGATTGAGGCATCGGAATGCCACGGGTGCGGAGCCTGTGTGGCCGAATGCCCGGGAAAGGCCATTACGCTGAATCATTTCACGGACCGGCAGATCACTGCCAAGACCCATGCCCTGTTTGAAGAAACCCTGGAAACCGAGGAGGCGGCATCATGAAACCTGATCAGCAAACCCGTGTCATGGACAGTCCGGCGTCCGAACCCAGAATCGTTGCATTCTGTTGCCAGTACTGAGCGTACGCCGCAGGGGACCTGGCAGGTTCCATGAGGCTGTCTTATCCGGCCAACATCAAAATCATCCAGGTGCCGTGCACCGGCCGGGTGGACATCGCTCACCTGTTGTCCGCCCTGGAGGACGGGGCGGACGGGGTGTACGTGGCCGGATGCCTGGAAGGGGAGTGCCACTACCTGGAAGGCAACTACAAGGCAAGACGCAAGGTGGATTATGTGAAAAAAGTGCTCACCGAACTGGGCATCGAACCGGAGCGGGTGGCTATGTACAACCTGTCCTCGGCCCAGGCGCCCGGTTCGCCGAGATCGCTAACGAAATGGTGGATCGGATCAGAGACCTGGGCCCCACCCCGGTCAGATAATAATTATGGGGTCAGAGTGGGGTCAGGCCTGACCCCGAAGCTCGAAGCTGGCCCCGGAGATCAAGGAGGGTAACATGATAGTTGCAGATCGCAAGTCTCTGGAAGAGATACTGGGGATGGTGGCGGACAGGGAAAACTCCTTATCCTCGGATGCAAGGGATGTGTAACGGTGTGTAATGTGGGAGGTTTGAAGGAGGCGGAGATTCTGGCCTCAACGGTGAGGATCGCCCGAAAGAAAGAAGGGCGGCCGGTCGAGGTGGAACACCGGGTCCTGGAACGCCAGTGTGACAACGAATATGTGTCCCAGCTGGCCGATGATGTGGCAAAATATGATGCGGTGGTGTCCATGGCCTGCGGTGTGGGACCCCAGTTTCTGTCGGAAATGTACCCGGACCAGGTGTTTTTTCCGGCGGTGAACACCACGTTTTTCGGGGGTGCGGTTCAGCACGGGGTGTGGGAGGAACGCTGCGCCGGGTGTGGGCCTGCGGCATTCATCTGTTCGAAGGCCTCTGTCCCATTGCCAGGTGCGCCAAAAGCCTGCTCCACGGCCCCTGCGGCGGATCTTCCAGCGGCATCTGCGAGGTGAACAAGGAGACCGCCTGTATCTGGGATGCCATTGTAAAAAAGAAAATGGAAACCGGCCGCCTGGAAGATCTGGTGGCGGTCAAGCCCTTCAAAGACTGGCGCACGGCCCGGGACGGCGGTCCCCGGCGCAGTATCAGAGAAGAACTGGTCAAGGGAACCATATAAAAGGAGACAGATGCCATGACAGCAAGCAAATCAGGCAGCAATCTTGAAAAAGTCCTGACAGCCGGTCACTTTGCATTCACCGGAGAGTGCGGTCCGCCCAAGGGAGCCAATGCAGATCACCTCAGGAAAAAATTCCAATATCTCAAGGGCAATGTGGACTGTGTCAACATGACCGACAATCAGACCGCAGTGGTACGAATGTCTTCTCTGGCCGGATCCGCCTTGATGGTGGCCGAGGGTCTGGAGCCCAATTTCCAGATGGTGTGCCGGGACCGGAACCGCCTGGCCATGATGTCCGATATCCTGGGGGCTTATGCCTTGGGCGTGCGAAACATGCTGTGCCTGTCCGGAGACCACCAGAGTTTTGGCAACCACCCGGAAGCCAAGAACGTTCACGACATCGATTCCATGCAGCTCATCTCTATGGTGAAAAAAATGCGGGACGAGGAGAGATTTCTGAACGGCGAGGAAATCGACGTCGCTCCGAAGATGTTCATCGGCGCGGCCTGCAACCCGTTTGCCGATCCCTATGAGTTCCGGATCCATCGCCTGGCTACCAAGATCGCGGCAGGCGCGGATTTCATTCAGACCCAGTGCATCTTCAACATGGACAAGTTCCGGGACTTCATGAAACAGGTGGTGGACAAGGGACTTCATGAACGCTGCTATATTCTGGCCGGGGTGACGCCCATGAAAAATGCGGGTATGGCCAACTTCATGTCCAAGTATGTGCCTGGCATGGATATCCCTGAATCGCTTATCAAACGCCTCAAGGGCGTGGACAAGCGGGACCAGGCTGAAGAGGGCATCAAAATCGCCCTGGAACAGATCGAGGAATTCAAGGAAATGGAAGGGGTGGCCGGGGTCCATCTCATGGCCATCGAATGGGAGCACAAAGTCCCGGAAATCGCTGAACGCGCCGGCGTTCTTCCCCGGCCGTAGATCTCTTCTTATCAGGCCGGACCTGAATGTCCGGCCTTGATAATTTATCTCTTTCAACCCCATTTGGAATATGGTAATTATAAAAGTTTATATTGCATTGCCATAACAGAAAAATGAGGGATTCATGGAAGAGACGATCAACAAAGGGCATTTCATAGAAACCATTATCCGGCAGGATGTGGCAGACAACAGGAACGACGGCCGGTGGCCACCCGGTTTCCGCCGGAACCCAACGGGTATCTGCACATCGGCCATGCCAAATCCATCTGCCTGAACTTCAACATGGCGCAAAAATTTTTAGGCCGTTGCAACCTGCGGTTTGACGATTCCAATCCGGCCAAGGAAAAGAAGATCTATATCGATTCCATTGAATCCACGGTCCACTGGCTGGGATTTGATTACGGCAAAGCCCTGTTTGCTTCTGATTATTTTGATCGGTTATATGCCTATGCCGAGGAACTTATTGAAAAGGGACTGGCCTATGTGTGCAGCCTGCCGGCCGAACAGATCCGGGCCTTTCGGGGGACATTGACGGAACCGGGCAAAGACAGCCCATTCCGGGACCGACCTGCGGTCGAGAACCTGGACCTGTTCCGGCGCATGAAAAACGGCGAGTTCGGGGAAGGGGAACACACCCTGCGGGCCAGAATCGACATGGCTTCTCCCAACATCAATCTGCGGGATCCGGTGATTTACCGTATCAAAAACGCCCCCCATCCCAGAACCGGGGATAAGTGGTGCATCTATCCCATGTATGATTTCACCCACTGCATTTCCGACGCCCTGGAAGGCATCACCCATTCGTTGTGCAGCCTGGAGTTCGAGGATCACCGCCCCCTGTACGACTGGTTTCTGGACAACCTGTCCGTTCCCTGTCATCCCCAGCAGATCGAGTTCGCCCGGATGAACATTAACTTTACCGTGCTGTCCAAGCGCAAGCTCCAGATGTTGGTGGACCAGGGCCGTGTGGCGGGCTGGGATGATCCCCGGCTGCCCACCCTGGAAGGGATGCGCCGCAGGGGGGTTACCCCGGCCGCCATCCGGAATTTCTGCGACACCATTGGCGTCTCCAAAAAGGAAAGCCGCATCGATATCGGTCTTCTGGAGTCCTGTCTCCGGGACGATCTCAATGACACCGCCTCCCGGGCCATGGGGGTGTTGCAGCCCCTCAAGGTGATCATTGAAAACTATCCGGCAGGCAAAACGGAAATCCTGACATCCATGGTCCATCCCCAGAAACCGGAGATGGGCACCCGCAACATTACGTTTTCAAAAGAAATCTATGTGGAAAAGGATGATTTCATGGAGGATCCCCCTAAAAAATTCTTCCGCTTAGGCCCGGGCCGGGAGGTGCGGCTGCGCAGCGCGTATCTGGTGACCTGCAAAGAGGTGGTCAAGGATGAAAACGGGGAGGTCACCGCCCTGATCTGCACCTATGATCCGGAGACCCGAGGCGGCAATGCGCCGGACGGACGTAAGGTGAAAGGTACGATCCACTGGGTGGATGCCGGCAACTGCCTGACCGCCCAGGTGCGGCTCTATGACCGGCTGTTCATGGACGAGGACCCGGAAAAAGGGGGCCGGGATTTCATGCAGAATCTGAACCCTGGCTCCCTGAAGACGCTGAGTGGCTGCAAACTGGAAAAAAATCTCTCCGAGGCCCGGCCCGAACAGGCGTACCAGTTCGAACGGCTCGGGTATTTCTGTCTGGATGGCAAAGACAGCACTGCATCCGGTGCGGTGTTCAACCGCACCGTGACCCTGCGGGACACCTGGGCTAAAGTGACGGGAAAAAAGCGATAATTTGAAACAAAACAGACAACTGTTGGGAGACAGATAATGATCGACCGGATGCAGCGGCTCTCTTTTGATGATCTGACCCGGATCCACGACGTATCCATGAAAATTCTGCGCAGCACCGGCGTCGACTTCAACCATGACCGCATTGCCGGACTGTTCAAATCCCGGGGATTCAAAACAGACGGGACCCGGGTCTATTTTGAAGAAACCGATATCTACAATGCCCTGTCCACCACCATTCCCTCCTTTACGTTGCATGCCAGAAATCCGGCACGCAATGTGATCATCGGCGGCCCGGACGGGTTCGTGTTCGTTCCCACGGGCGGGGCCACCCGTATCGCCGGCACCGACGGTACCCAGCGCCCGGCCACGCTGGCGGATTTCACGGCCTGCTGTAAGCTGGTCCAGACATCGGACCAGGTGGATATGGGCGGATATCTCATGGTTCAGCCCACGGATTTGCCCGGACAGACTGCCAACCTGGACATGATGCTGACCTACATAACCCTGTGCGACAAACCCATTTCGGGCATCCGGCAGTGGTCAGGAGGCGGTGGATGCCTTGGAAATGGCGGCCATCGTTTCGGGGCCGGGACAAGATGCTGGACCTGCCGGTGGTGATGGCCGTGGCCAATACCCTGTCCCCGCTGCGGTTTTCCAAGGAAGAGGGGGACGTGATCCTTCAGATGGCCGGCTGGCGTCAGCCGGTCGTGATCTCCAACATGATCCTGGCCGGCATCAGCGGTCCGGTGTCCCTCCCGGAGCTGCTGGCCCTGGAAAATGCGGAAGTGCTGGCCGGAGTGGTACTCACCCAGCTGGTGAGCCCGGGGACGCCGGTGCTGTATGGATCCTCTTCCGCTCCCATTGACATGCGGACCATGGTATCGGCCGTGGGAACGTCTGAGGCGGTCAAAATCGCCAGTGCCACAGCCCAGATGGCCGGGTTCTACAAATTGCCTTGCCGGGCCGGGGCAGCCTCACCGACGCCCATCTGCCTGATGCCCAGGCACTGGCTGAAGGCACACTCATGCTTTCCACGGTCGTGCGCAACGGGGCCCATTTCATCTATCATGCTTGCGGGCAGATGGGATCTTATATCGCCATGGGATATGAAAAATGGCTTTTGGACGAGGAGATATGCCGCATGGTCAGAAACATCCTGACCCCGGTGATTCCGGCCGGCGAAACCATTGACGCGGACCTGGTGGACCAGGTGGGTATCGGCGGCCAGTACCTGACCCATGCTTCCACGTTCCAGAAATTCCGGAACCTTTCCGCTTCAAGGCTTTTCAACCGCAAGGATTATACCAGGTGGCACTCAAGCGGTGCCCGGCGGGTGGAAGATCAGGCGTATGAAATGTTAGGCTCACGACTGGACAGTTATGAAAAGCCGCCCATCGATCCGGCACTGGAAGATGCGCTGAACGCATATGTCACCGCAAGGAAACTGAACCAACAGCCTGCATCCAATTTTTTTAAACTGACCGCTGGTTTGTTGACTGTCGGGAATGGATGGTTACATTTCTGGGTGTTCATTATAAAGGAGAAAATCCATGAACAACACCTTGCCTCTGACAGGAGGCGAATGCCATCAGGCCCGGTCCTTTCTGAGCCTGGCGCCGTTGATCGATTTCTGGAAAACCGGCCTGATCCCCCGGTATCCCCGGATGGCCCCGATTTTTGACGAAATAATGGTACAGCTGCCCGAAGCCCTGCGGGGAATTTATCGGACGACTCTGATTTGGAGGAATATTCGGATGCGCTTCATGCATTAATGACGGCGGTGGTGCCTCCGGCATCTTTTGACCGGGAATTGACCGCAATGTTCCCTCCTTGTTCGTTTGACGCATTTTATGCCACTCCGAAGTTTGAACAACTGTTTCTGGACAGGCGCCATACCCTGAAACCCGTACTTCTGGAAACCTTTGATTCCGACGATCTGGACCGGGTGTTTTTAAACGCCTATTACCTGGTACTGGAGAGGGTTTACGGGTTTACCGGACCGTTTTCAAGCCATTTGAACACCCGGGGCATGATGGACGAGCGTACCGGACTGGAACGCTATTATGAAGAAATTCCTGATTACCGGTTTGTCGAGTTGACTCCGGTGGGCAAGCCCCGCCCCCTTTCAGAACCGGAACGGGATGATATACTGGACAACCTGAGCGATCTGTCACTGCTCAGCCGGCTCATTGATCTGTCGCGGTTTGAATTCAAAGGATTTGTGATCATCCGGGTCCAGGACATCACGGAGAAGGCGATTTTGTCTGCCCTGGAACGGAATCTGGTGGATGACCACTCCATTTTTCGTCTCCGGGGATCCAACAGATCGAATCCCGGCTTCAGTCGCTGTTCCGACGACCGGATTTGGGGGTTTCCATTTCCTCCCTTGAGGGGATCACGTCATGGTGACCCAAAATGATCACCACTCAAAGATAAACTGCCTGTTTTCAAATTCCCATCATTTCCGGCTCAAAGATCTGGAAGGCTCGGTATGGATGACGGCGGCACAGAGAGACGGCGTGTACCGGGTGCCAGACCTGTCTAAGAAAAAGGACCGGATCGCTGCCGAATCAGTCGCGGTGAGCGCCGGGATCCGGTCCATGCTTTTGTCTCCATTGCAATACCAGGGCGAACGAATCGGCCTGCTGGAGCTGTTTTCTCCCCATCCCCATGATTTCGGCCCGTTTGAAGCCCTTCTTATGGAACAACTGACTCCGCTGTTTGCCGTGGCCCTGAAACGGGGCCAGGATGATCTGGCCAAACAGGTCCAGACCGTGATCAAAGAACAATGCACCGCTGTGCACCCGTCCGTGGAATGGCGGTTTGAAAAGGCGGCCCTGGCCCATCTGGAAGACCGGCACCAGGGAAATCCGTCCCAGCGGATGGAAGACATCGTTTTCAAGGAGGTGGTCCCGTTTTACGGACAGGCTGACATCCGGGGGTCTTCCCGGGCTAGAAATCAGGGTATCCGGCAGGACCTGACCCGGCAGCTGACCCTGGCCCGGAACATCCTGTCACCGGCGGCAAAAGAACGCCCCTGGCCGCTGCTCCGGGAATATATGTTCCGCATTGATACATTGCTGGAAACCTTGTCCAAAGGGGTGACCTCCAGCGATGAAAACAGCGTGTATGTGCTGCTCAACCAGGAAGTGGCCCAGACCTTTGAATCGCTCAGGGAAATTTCAGGGCACATGGCTGAAAAAATCGATTCCTATCTCAGAGAAGTGGATCCGGTCAGCGGTATGATCCGGCATGAACGGAAAGCCTATGAAGACAGTGTAGTCTTGCTCAATACAGCGCTGTCCTCAGTCCTTGAAAAGAGGATGCCCGAATCCAGGAAACCTTTCCCCATTACTTTGAAAAACGCCGGACCGACGGGATAGACTACATGATGTATATCGGGGCTTCCATGACGACGTCAGGCATTTTATCCGGTTTTCATATCAAGGACATGACTCTGTGGCAGCTCATGACCGCCTGCGGCATGGCCCGGCAGGCGGAAAAAATCAAACCGGACCTCAAGGTGCCCCTGGATGTGTGCCATCTCATCCTGGTGAACCATACCCCGTTGTCCATCCGCTTCCGGTACGATGAGAAGCGGTTTGATGTGGATGGGGCTTATGATGTCAGGCATGAGATCATTAAATCCCGGCTGGATAAGGCCCTGGTCAAGAAAACCGGGGAACGTCTTACCCAGCGGGCCGCATTGCCGTGGTCTATGCCAACCCGGCGGAAGAAAAGGAAATTGCACAGCACATCCGATTTCTGACCGATCTGGGCTGGCTGGAAAACGATCCCGAACGACTCTACCTGGATGACCTGCCGGATGTGAGCGGCCTCAAAGCGCTCCGGGTCGGGGTGAACCAGTCAACATCGGCCCGGAACGCATCTATGGTCATTCAGTTGCATTCGGATCTGGCAGTGTCGGGGGGATAAGCCCTGTGCGGGCGGGGTTCGCAAACGAATCCGCCGGATCCGGATTTCAGGCAAACCGCCAGACCGTGCCGCCGGGACCGTCTTCCAGAACGATACCCATCTCCTGGAGCTGATTCCGGATTTCGTCGGCCCGGGCAAAGTTTCTGTCTTTTCTGGCCTGGGTCCGTTCTGCGATCAAGGCATCCACAAAAGAGGGGTCTACGTCCATCTCTGCCACGCCTTTGTCTTTTTTCGCAGCAAACCAATCAGCCGGAGGATTCAACAAGATTCCCAGAATGCCAGCAATATCCGCCATGTCTTTCCGGACCTGTGCCAAATCGGCTGCCAGGGATTCATCCATCTGATCCGGGGCCTGATCCAGCAGTTTGTTGCCTTTTTTCACGGTCTCAAATACCGCGGCCAGGGCTTTGGCGGAGTTGAAATCGTCGTTCATCGCATCGGTAAATGCCCGCCACAACGGACCGCTTCCGCTGACTTCCGGCTGAATGCCCTGGTTTTCTATGCGCTCCAGAAACCCATAGATCCGGTCCAGCCCCATGTTCACCTCATGCATGGACTGCTCGCTGTAGTCGATGGGGCTTCGGTAATGCTTGGACAGCAGAAACATCCGGATCACTTCGGGCGAATATTTTTCCAGCACTTCCTTGATCATGGTGAAGTTGCCCAGTGATTTGGACATCTTTTCATTGTTTATGTCCACAAATCCGTTGTGAATCCAGTATTTCACGAATTGTGTGCCGAACAGGGCCTCGCTCTGGGCGATCTCGTTTTCATGGTGGGGAAAGATCAAATCTTTGCCCCCGCCGTGAATGTCGAACCCTTCCCCCAGATACTCATGGCTCATGGCAGAGCACTCGATGTGCCATCCGGGCCGGCCGTGTCCCCAAGGGCTTTCCCAGTAGGGTTCTCCCGGTTTGGCCGGTTTCCACAGGGTGAAATCCAAAGGATTCTTCTTTTTTTCATCCACGGCAATCCGGGCCCCGGCCCGCATGTCTTCCGGATTTCTGCCGGAGAGCCGGCCGTAATGTTCAAAAGCGTCAATGGAAAAAAACACGTTCCCGTCATCCACGACATAGGCGTTGCCTTTTTCAATGAGTTTTTCCACAAACCGGATGATATGATCGATATGTTCGGTGGCTTTCGGTTCCATGGTGGGCCGCAGCACGTTCAGTGCGTCCATTTCATTGTGGAATTCATCGATATATTTTTCCGTGATGGCAGCACACGTCTCCCCGGTTTCGTGGGATTTCTTGATGATCTTGTCATCCACATCCGTGAAGTTGCGCACATAGGTGACCGCATACCCGATGCGGGTCAGCCACCTAAAGATCATGTCAAACACCACCACGGACCTGGCATGGCCGATATGGCTGGTGTCATAGACCGTGGGGCCGCACACATACATCTTGACTGTGTCTTTTTCAATGGGAACAAAGGATTCTTTTTTACCGGTAAGGGTGTTGTATATTTTCAAGCTCATGTCATGTTATCCCTAATGGTTGGTTTGGTGGTGTTCGGATTGGTCCTCACGGCAATCAATACCACGGCCTGGGCCGCAATCCCCTCCTTTCGGCCGATAAACCCCAGGTGCTCGGTGGTGGTGGCTTTCACATTCACACACCCCGGGGACAGTGCCAGGGTTTGGGCGATGCTCCCGGCCATTTCCTGTTTTTTGGACCCCAGTTTCGGTACCTGGGCAAACACGGTGCAGTCGATGTTGAGTATCCGGTATCCGGCCTTGGCCAGTTTCTGCGCACTGGTTTCAGCAAAATCCGGGAATCGATGTCCTTGAATGCCGGATCGGTGTCCGGAAACAGGTCGCCGATATCCCCCAGCCCGGCCGCACCCAGGACGGCATCGCACACCGCATGGATCAGCACATCCGCATCCGAATGCCCGGCCAGGCCCTGATCATGCTCGATTTTCACTCCGCCCAGAACCAGATCCCGTCCTGTGGCAAAGGCATGCACATCCGTGCCCATGCCGATCCTGATATCCGAAGCTTCCATGTGTAAGAACATATGCCTTTTTTACGTGAGTACAATTAAAATTGGTAAAATATCATATTCCCCGGTGGTTTGGAATATAAAACACCATGGAAGTGCGGGGCCGTTGCAGATGGCTTGTCCCATCAGGGTCGCTGCCAATGCGGGGGATAGCGGTTGAATCACCCGTGAAAAGGTGCTATGACAGGTTGCGTTGAGGCTTGAGCAGCATTTTTTTCTCAATTGTTTCATTTTTATGAAAAGCTGAAAAGCGCTACGGGTAGTCACAGGAGATAATCATGCAGACCATTTCATGGGATGACTTTACAAAAGTGGAATTACGTGTCGGGCGGGTGGTCAGTGCAGAGGTGTTTCCAGAAGCACGAAAGCCGGCCTATGTGCTGCAGGTGGATTTTGGCGAAGCGATCGGAATCAGAAAATCGAGTGCCCAGATCACGCATCTCTACCAGCCGGGGAGCTGGTGGGCAAGCTGGTGGTGGGGTGGTGAATTTTCCCAAAAACAGATCGGCCCGTTGATGTCGGAGTGTCTGGTGACCGGCTTCCACACCGCCGATGGGGAGGTTGCACTTTGTGTGCCGGACAGACCGGTGCCCCCGGGTGCGAAATTGCTTTGAGGCACTGTGCCGGGTCCACCTGAAATTTCAGTGAAAAAGAAAAAAGGACTCCCAGGGGCTCTGCAGAAGTCCGGACAGCACCCGGTTGAGTCAGTCAAACTAAAAAGGATGGTAATGAAAGAGCTGGCAATCAAAGCAACAAAGGTTCACAAACATATGGCAGTCTCACCGCTGTCAATCAGTTGAGTTTTGAAGTGCCCAGAGGGATCTGCTTTGGATTTCTCGGGCCCAATGGCGCAGGCAAGACAACCATGATGAAGATGTTGTTCGGGAAAACCGGGCGAGACTGTTCAAAGGGCGGGAGGATCTCTGTCTTTGGGTATGACCCGAAAGATCGTGCGCTGGAGATCAAATATTTTACCGGGATCGTGAGCCAGGAAGACAATCTTGACCAGGAATTGAGTGTTTTTCAGAACCTGATGATTTATTCCAAATTCTATGCCCTGCCGGGAAAACAGGCCCGGTCTTTCATCAACAATGTGCTGGCTTTCATGGAGCTGTCAGACAAAAAGGATTTCCAGATCCGTCAGCTGTCCGGCGGGATGAAGCGCAGGCTTCTGATTGCACGGGCATTGATCAACAATCCCAGACTTCTGATCCTGGATGAACCGACCACAGGACTGGACCCCCAGGTACGCCACGTGATCTGGGGCAAACTGCGGGATCTCAAAAAACAAGGCGTGACCATTCTGTTAACCACCCATTACATGGAAGAGGCTTTCCAGATATGTGATGATCTGATTATCATGAACAGAGGGGAAAAGGTCATGCAGGGCCCGCCTGCCCACCTGATCGATACACATATTGAAACCTATGTCCTGGAACTTTTGTATACCGGAGACAAGGCATTCAATGCCGGAGACGGTATCCGCGCTGAAACCATGAATAACCGGGTGCTGCTGTATGCCGACAATTTTGAAAGAATCAGACAGATCTCAGGCCAGTTCAAGGCAGGGGAATTCATATTGCGCCAATCCAATCTCGAGGATGTATTTTTAAAAATTACCGGGAGAAAGTCGAATGAATAGCCCATACAAAATGGCAGATCTCGGACCGGTCAGGCCGCCGCGTTTTTTTCAGCGGATATACAGCGTCTGGTTCCGTCATGTCCGTGTATACACCAGACACCTGATCAGTAACGGATTCCCCCCGTTTCTGGAGCCGCTGATGTTCCTTGCCGGGATCGGACTGGGCCTGGGAAGCTATGTCGGGTTGATCGAGGGAAAAACGTACATCATGTTTCTGGCCTCAGGGATCATTGTGCCGTCGGCAATGTTCACCGCCACATATGAATGTACCTATGGCTCGTTTATCCGTCTGGAGTTCGATAAAGTATATGACGGCATGATATCCGCCTCTCTGGCCGTCAAAGACATGTTCATCGGAGAGATCCTGTTTGCCGGAACCAAGGGATTCTTTTTTTCCGGTGCGGTCTTGACCGTTGTTGCGGGGTTCGGCCTGGTGGAATCCGGCATGGCTGTCTTTACACCGTTTGTCGGGTTTGTCACCGGTATGATGTTTGCCACACTCGCGTTGTTTGTCACCTCTTTTGTTAAAAACATCAACCACTTCAACTTTTTTTTTACCGGCTTGGTCACCCCCATGTTTTTCTTTTCCGGTATTGTGTTCCCGCTGGACAGCCTGCCTGAATTTGTCCGGTGGATGGCAGCCGTTTTTCCGTTAATGCATTCGGTGCGGGTGGTAAGGGCCTTTTACTTCAACAGTTTTGATCCGGGATTGTTCTTTAATCTGGCTTACATGATCCTGTTTACCGTTTTGTTCGGGAGCATGGCCATTAAACGTCTGACACGACGGATCGTCAATTGAAACCTGTACAGAATCGCCCTGGGAAGAGAAGAAGAAAAACGTTTATGGGAAACCAGCGGTTTCAAACAGACGTACGGCTTCCTTTGAAATTGATCTGACGACACTTCCGGCCATACTGGCATCAAGAATCCGGCCTCGAACCATGGCACCTACCGCATAAATGGATGCGGTAGGCCTTGCCCGTCCATCGCCCCTTTGCTGCATGGCCTGATGGGTTTCCTGATCGATCCATATGTTGCCGGTGCTGTAAGGAACGGCTCTTGGGGCGGTGTTATCCTCCCCGGCAGAGTCATCCAGCCGGAATGTTTCCGTCAGAACGATCCCCCGGGCAACCATGAATTGTATGATGATTTCAACAATGCCGGCCCGGATCAGTGCTAGCGGTTTTTCTGCATTGATGATGGATTGCGTGGCGGTATGGCTAAAAAAACAGACCCATACATTTTTCAAACCGTTTCCGCTGCCCGGACGTCAAACGGAGGAAAACCTGTTTGAACGCACCGATTACCTGAGACAGAACCGTTTGCCAGAGAACATCGCCCTCCTGTGTGTTGCCTTCAATGGCATGTTTGATAGCTCGTGCCAGTATGGATTCCGAAGCTCCCGGGGGGGTGGATGATGTCATTCCAGTGGAAGGGATGACCGTAGGTGTGGGGCAGCTCGGAGTCCAGACGGTTAAAAACCGCTTTCCAGGGCCGGGGTTTGGTTTTGTCCGCCAGAATCTTTCCCAGGATCTCGGGATGGAAGAATTGATTCCGGTAAGACCCGGTCCGGCCCCGGACTTTGGGCAGCACCCTTTCCTGGCGGTTTGATTTCTTTTTGGTAAAAGGATAAAGGCCGTTGCCGTTGTCTACAGTGTGATCAATTTTCTGTTCGGGTGGCTACTGCTCCTGCTTTCTCTGCCTTTGTGATCATCACATTCGGGTTGTTCAAGCTGGTGATCAATGCCGTGCTCCTGTGGGCAACGGACAGACTGATCGATGATTTCGTGATCAAAGATTTTTTTATCACATTCCTTGCGGCCCTGTGCATCGCATTGGTTGATTCCTTTATCAAATGGGTTTTATAGAGGCCCCATCACTTGTGAGCTGCCGGATACCATGAAAGAAAGGCCTTCCCGTACAATGAATTATTTGTCCCTGAAAAGGGTAGTTGAGGAAAAAACACTGCGGCAGCCATTTTTTTGAATACATTGAAAAGCCGTCCCTTGGATCTGGGATGTCTGGGAGACAACCGGCCTTTGATTTGTTTGAAGCATCAGAATAATAACACACTGGAAAAAGGCAGGCCGGCGTTTTTCCGGTGGTGATACGGGTGGGTCAGGGACTCAGGCGCATTTTGAAATGGCCATGCGCCGGGATCTGATCCAGGTTTTTCTCAACAGCTGAAAAGTGTTGCCGGGCATGCCAAAGGGCAGGTCCACAAAGGAATAATCCGGTTCAATCCTGATCTGCCCGATATGCCGGCTGTCAAGGCCGGCCTCGTTTGAAATGGCGCCTAGGACATCTTTGGGCCGCAGGCCGTGACGGTTGCCCACCTCAATCCTGTAGCGTTCCATGCCTTTTTCAGGGGGGACGTCAGGCTGACCTCCGGTGTTACCGGCCCTGTTTTTTGTGAGGCCCAGGATTTTCTGACGGTACCTTTTGAGGGCGAACCGGTTTTCCAGATGCTTTTCCCGCATTGTTTCTGGACCGCTTCTGAGGCAACAAAGCCTCCTTCAGAAAAACGGGGTATCGCCATGGGCCATCCTGGCCAGGGCGGCAGCCACTTTTGACACAGGCACATCTTCCTGTTTGGCATACGCATTGACCAGGCTTTCAAAAACATCCGTATTTGAATTTTCTGCTGCCAGGATCCGGGAAATCCGGCTGTAAAACGTGGCAGTTCTTTTTTGGTTAATGACCGCGTCCGACGGCATGACCATTTCCGTAATCTTTGTGCCGGTCTGTTTTTCAATGGCTTTGAGCATCCACTTTTCGTTCCGGTTTAACAGAAGAACGGCTTCGCCGGACCGGCCGGCACGGCCGGTCCGGCCGATTCTGTGAATATAGGGTGCCACCCTGGACGGCATATCGAAATTCACCACATGGGAAATCCGGTCCACATCCAGGCCCCTGGCTGCCACGTCCGTGGCCGCCAGGATATCGATGTGCCCTTTTTTCAGACGGTTCACGGTCTGTTCCCTGGCGTTCTGAGCCATATCCCCGTTCAGCGCCTCTGCCTTGAATCCGCCGGCCTGGAGGGCCTCTGCCACTTCAAGGGTGGCGGCCCGGGTTTTGGTAAAGACAATGACGCCGTCATAATGGACCGACTCAAGGATCCGGATCAGCGTACCGGTTTTTTCCCGCTGGTGGATCAGGCAGTATTGCTGGTGAATGTCACCGGAATCCGGCGTGTCCTGAGGGAGGATGATCTGCTCCGGCGCGTTCAGGTATTTTCTGGCGATTTTCTGGACAGGCGGCGGCATGGTGGCGGAAAAAAGGGCGGACTGGCGGTCCCGTGGGGTTTTGTCCAGAATCCATTCCACATCATCGATAAACCCCATATTCAGCATTTCATCCGCCTCATCCAGAATCAGGCAGAAAAGATCTGAAAAAGACACGGTTTTTTTCTTCATATGGTCCATGAGCCGGCCGGGCGTGCCCACCACCACATGGACGCCCCGTTTGAGCTGGTTCAGCTGAACGCCGTAGCTTTGACCGCCGTAGACGGGCAGGACGTTCAGGCCCGGCATGTTCCTGCCATAGTTTTTAAAGGACGCTGCCACCTGGATGGCCAGTTCCCTGGTGGGGGTCAGCACCAGGACCTGGGGTTTTTTGTTTGTCACATCGATGCGGGACAGTACGGGCAGGGCAAAAGCAGCTGTTTTTCCCGTGCCGGTCCGGGCCTGGCCCACGACATCCTTTCCCTGGATCAGATAGGGAATGGTCCGGGACTGGATGGGGGTGGGAGTGTCGTATCCCATATCTTTCAGGGTGGAAACCACAACCGGGTTCAGATTCATGTGATCAAACCCGGACATGGGAAAATTTTGTTGAGGCATGGTATTTCCTTACTGTTTATGCAGTCACACCGGATTTTAATTTTTGCCGGCGCGGTTATGTATCACCTGTAATTTATGTCTGCTGGAGGGCACAGGAGTATGATGGATCAGAAAACAGCATATTATACACCTATTTGATGATTCTGCAAGGAAATAAAAAATATCATCCCGATATTGCATTTGCCGTGCGGTGCATTAGTTTCAAAGCGCTGAATTTTTCTAAAAGAGCATCACTCAGGCGCAACTCCGGTACGTTACTTTAACTGATGTTGATTCTGGGTGTTTTCTGGCAAGTGGCTCAGGATATTCTGGGATTAGCTGCCAACAGCCACATTATGGACGTGATGAAACGTCCTTTCCGGGCGATCCCAGGATCTTTTTCCGATCATCCCGCCGGTTCTTTGCGTTCACGGTCATCCACTGTGCTTTTGCCGGGCGGGTTCACACAGGTTCTTCCGGGATCTGTCCCCGGCGCTATGAAAACGCATCGGTTTCAGTCCGGAACCTATCCCTAAAAATCGAAGCCCGCGTGAAGCAGATCCGTGCTCAGATTGAAGAAGTCACATCTGATTATGACCGGGAAAAGCTTCAGGAACGGCTGGCAAAGATCCTCGGCGGCGCGGCGGTCATCCATATCTGCGCAGCCCTTCCCTCTGGAGGCGGAATGGACGATGACCTCTACTAAACTGACCGGGCGGTCCTTTCAGGAAAGAGAAAGAAGCAATGTCAGACAACGATTTCCCAGGCCCGATGGATCTGCCTTCGTTTACTGACATAATCTTCGGGAATGGTTTTTTCCGTGATTTCGGTGATGCCGGACACGCTCAGGGAACGGGTGTCCAGCTCAAAATCCTGGTGATTGGTTGAAAAAACACGGTGCCGCCGGGAACCATGCGTTGGAAAACCTTGTCAAGGAGCCCTGGATGGTCTTTAGCAATGTCGAAATGGATGCCGCGCACCCTTGTGGTGGAAAAGGAGGGCGGGTCCACCACGCCAGGTCGAAATTTTCACGGGCCGGGGCCGGGCGGGACAGAAAATCCGGAGTGTCTTTCCGGATCAGTTCATGGGCCGGTCCCCACAGGCCGTTCAGTTCCAGATTTTCCCTGGCCCATTGAATCGCGGTTTCAGACCGGTCCACGGATACGGTCCTGACAGCGCCTCCTTTGGCGGCATAACAGGTGAATGCGCCTGTGTAGCAATAAAGGTTTAAAAAGGTTTTTCCCGCAATCCGTTCCCGGACCATCTGCCGGGTGTTGCGGTGGTCGGAAAAAAGCCCTGTGTCCACAAAATCGGTGGGGTTGATCAGAAACCTCAGGTCCCGTTCCGCCATGGGGATTTTTTTGTCCACATGATCGATGCGTTTGTACCGGGCGCCTTCTTTGATGCCGGCCCGCCGGATTTTCAGGTGCAGCCGGTCTTTAGGCACATCCAGGGCAAGGGCCACGGCGTTTCCCATCCTGGGTAGCCATTCCGGGGTGGATTGTTTGCGGGTGTATTCCCCCACCACCAGGTGGCCGGCATACCAGTCCACCACGGCCCGGATTTCCGGGATATCCCAGTCGTAGAGACGGAAAATTTCCAGGTTTTGGCGGGCATACCGCTTCCGGAGGTGAAGAAATTTTTTCTTTACCCGGTTGGCCAGCATTTCTGCTTGGAGTGCATACGTCTGTTCCATGGATGTCTGGGTCATGGTTTCCTGCTTGTCACGGGGGATGTCAGTTGTCTAAAGCCGGACAGCCGGGGCAGGCGGTCGAACCGAAACAGGTGGGACCGGCACCCGCAGTCCGACGTCCCGAACCCGGGCACTGGGATGGTGCCGCCCATGGTCTGGAAATGCCCGGCCCAGAGGCACTCCCGGGGGTCGGGGTGCCTTGTGTGCCAGACCCGCACCACGGGAAGGCAGGCGGTCAGGTAATCGATATGCCACCTCAGCGGTTTGCCGGATTTCAGGTGACGGCCCACCCGTGCCGCCAGCCCGCCGGGCCCGAACGCAGAGCCGATGTACACGTAATATCCCCGGGAAAAACAGAATTCTCCGTGCTTGCCGATGGAAATGGTCCGGGCAAAACGGTTGTAAAGGATCAGGGCATAGGTGCCCGGACAGGCAGTCATGGTCCGGGATCCTTCCGGGATCTGGCCCATCCGCAGATTTTCTCAAATTCTGAGAACCGCCAGGCCTCAGGGAAGTCCCGGCACTGGGCCGGTTTGACCGGGTGAATCCGGCACCCCGTGTCTGTCAGAAAAATGCAGGCCCCATCCGGCTGTTCGACCAGGGACAGGCAGGTGCGGTCATCCGTGAGCACGGTAAAGGATTCGATAAATTCGTGAACGCCCATGTGTAGAAAATCCGCCATCACATCCGGTTCCGCCGGTCTGAGCCGGACATATCCCGGTTGCCGGCAGCAGGCATGGCACCGGATGCATTCAAACGTGTTCAGGTCCATGGCGGATCTATTCTTTGAAACAGATGGCCGCGTCTTTGGGCAGGGCCAGTCCGGCACTCACCTCCAGAGACTTGAAAATCCCGGATATGACCGGACAGGAAATGTGGGGGATGGTTTTTAACACCGTCTCTAGGAGCGAAGAATGAAATTCCCCGGTCTGTCTGTTTTTGAACAGTTCCGCCATGAGATCCATCTCCAGGCCACCCAGAAGCTCATTGACTTTCTGCCAGTTGGAACACTGGCTCTCCAGCCTGAACAGGGCGTGATACCCATGTGTCTTTTCTGCATAAACCTTTGTGGTAAAGCCGCAGATACCGGCGTTGATTTCAACGGTTGTCATTGTGATGTTCCTTTTTCATATCCTCATCAATGGGTTCTTCGGGGCACCATCCGGGCCGGGCGAATTTTGTGCCGCACATTCCGGCTGCCATGAAGTTTTGATACATTCCGCATATTACCTCATCAGGGTTTTCTTACCGGCTGAATTGATTTTACTATATTTTCGCGTTCACGTCCATTGATCGGTTCCATGATCTGCTTCAAATTGTTGACGTCTGCTTTCAGGGTTTCAATGATTTCTTTTGCCGGCACATCCGGATCAGGGCAGGTAGTCCGGATCTGCCGGGCACGGATCCCTGATCCGGAGAATGTCCAGGCCGGTCTTTCTCGGTCCGTGGAGTCCGGCGTGGTGCGCACATCTTTTTTAAATTGACGGGCGCCGTCTTGAATAAGGGAGATTTGGACTTGAATTGTTTTTCAGCCTCTTTGGTTAGAAAAATCATCCTCCATTATTTCCGGAATCAGATTCAGGAATTCACGTAACGCTTTTGACACCAGGATGTCTTTTCGCATGACAAACATAATGGGGACGGATTCAAGTTTTTTCCCGATGGGATGGGTTGAAATGACTCCGGATCTTGACGCGGTTTCCACGGCGGACAGCGGTAGAGCGCTCACACCCATACCAGCGGAAACGCACTTGATCATGCCGTCTGTGGAGCCCAGTTCGATTTTTTTGGCCGGACTGAGGCCCTGAGAAACGAACCAGGCTTCCAGCCGCTCCCGGTAGATGCAGGGTTTTGGAAACACCAAAATTCCTTTTTGGGCCGCTGTTTTCGGGGGCTCGTTTCCGGCTGGGCAGACCAGCACCAAGTTTTCTTGGAAGACGTCCTGCCATTCCAGGCCGGGCAGTTTGTATCCGTCCGTGACAAATGCGCCCTCCAATTCGTAATCCGCAACCTTTTGATTCAGTTCGGTGCTGTTTCCGGTTATCAGGGACAGCTCAATTTCAGGGTACAGGCCGTGGAATTTCGCCAGAAGCCTTGGCAGGTGAATGGCGGCCACCGATTCAATGGCCCCCAGCATCAACTGGCCCCGGACCCAGGTATTGTCTGACACCGCTTTTCTGGCTTCCTTTTCCAGGTGGATGATCTGATTGGCGTATTTCAGGAGCAGGTGGCCGGACGGCGTCAGGATCATGCCCCGGGGCTTGCGGTAGAACAGGGCCTGGCCCAGTTCCTGTTCCAGATGTTTGATGCGGATAGTGACGTTGGACTGGACACAGTTCAACTGGCCGGCGGCAGCGGAAACACTGCCCAAGTCCGCCACAGTTCTGAAGATTTTAAGATGGCTGATTTCCATTCTATATCAAATATTTTAATGGCTCATATCAAATCTAATCATTTTACTTGATAGCATCACCATTGTAAAACCATAATCAAACAGATATTGAACCCGGAGACGTGAAATGGAAAAATACATCGAGATTGCAAAAGAAAAAAGAGGCTGAGACTGCGGTGGTGATTTCGCCGGAAGAAATTGTGTTTGACCGGCGGGCCATATTGAAGTGCAGGTGGGGGTGCGAAGACCAGCATGAACCCAACCGTATCAAGTGCGGATCCCGAGGCTGGTCTTTGAGGAGGCCCAGGCCACCCTCCGGGAATACGACAAAATCCTGATGATCCACCACCACGACCCAGTGAAACTGAGCCGGCTTGCCAGGCAAATCGAGCGGACTGCATTCCTGGACGGATATTACTTTGCCTGCGCCATGCACTGCTGTCATCTGTGCCGGGAGTGCCGGATCGATATGGGCAAACCCTGCCATACGCCGCTAAACATTCGTCCCTGCGATCAGAGTTTCGGTGTTGATGTGTACAAAACCGCCCGGAACTGGGGCTCCCTGCGCTCCGCTACAGTCAAAATCAGACATTCCCAACCGGTATGCTTTTGTTCTGATCACCTGATCTCCGACGGTTTCGGCATCCATTTCGGTGAACTTTACCGATCCCCGCCTGACAGACAGCGACCCTGAAAACGGCTGGTCAGAAAAATGCGTTTTGAGAAATATCCGGGGCTATCCTGCAAACCCCAGCTATTTTTGGATAGTTATTGTCACGGCCGGGCATTTTCCCTGAATGCCTTGATCTCAGAACCGTTCAGCCCGATAATCTGAGTCTCTGTTTTTAGGCGCCTCCACTGCCTGCTGATTTAAAGGGAACCCATACCCCTTGCCGCTGCCGTGGCAACCGCCAAAGCATACCGGATGATTTTCCGGTCCGGGGCGGACAGGGCATCAACCGCTGTTTGTCGGCCAGCAGGAACTGATAGCTGAACTGGGAATTGCTCAGACAGATATATTTCTGGACTTCATAGAGTTTGAATGCATAGGCAAGCCATTGGTATCGAGACCAGATGATCTTGGCCCTTTATCCCTGCCAGTCGCTTTTTTTGAAAATGTCTATGTCGTTTTTTATGTTTGGTTCCCAGGCGTTTGGCCACTTCTCCGGGGGGCGCCACCACATATTTGCCTTTTTCGATTTTCAGTGCGGATCCTTTGCTGATCAGGGATTTTAATGTGTCGTATATATCGGCTCTGGGCACTCCGAAGATATTGCGGATTTGAGATCCGTTCAAATGGTTATGATCCACCAGTGCCAGGTATACCTTTGCTTCGTATTTGGAACCCCCCAATTCTGTTATATTGTTCGGGATATCCATGCCTTCACCATCAGTGATCCGTTGTCCGTATCTGCGAGCGGGTGTGCCTTGAGGCCGAAACGAGATTTGTCATTTTTTCCGTTCCTTCAGATTCAAGGTCCCGGGACAAATAGTTCCGACTGCCGTTCTTGTCCGGTTTCCTCGGTGACGATTTCAGCGAGACGCTTACCCATTGAAAAATCAGCCCGGGCAGCCGTAAGGGATAGCAGCACTTTTTCGCTTATACCTCCCTGCTTTTTTCCACCTATGCCCTGAGCCGGAGATACGCATGGGTACCCATCTCTTTTACCGTGACCGCCGTGGTGGCCTCCATGCCGTGGTTTGTTTTTCACGGGGTATCCCCGGGGGTGAGATCATACCCTCGCTGTGGAATTTTCTTTTTGCTGACAGTCTATCAGCTGGTTGAAACACTGACTTCCCAGGATTTCTGCCTGGCGCTCTGGCTTTCTGGGAGGCTTTCTTCAAACCGACAGACAGGCAGACACGGCCGGGTTATTATTCTGTCGAGCTACACCTGGTTGCGCTTGTAAAAGTAGATGACCACCAGGAGCCGGGCTTTTTCCCCCCCAAGCTTTTGCCGGCATGGGGGATGTTGGAATCGAAATAAACATTATCCCCGGGATTCAGGATCAGGGTCTGGTCCCCGTAAATGAATTCCAGGTGGCCGTCCAGGATGTACATGCATTCTTCGCCTTCGTGGGAATACATTTTGTGGATTTCGAACGGGGCGTGGATGATGAAGGGTTCCATATTTTTGCCGGGTTTGCCGCCGGCCAGGACCTCGTAGTCATAGCCGGCGAACTGGGGGGTCTCCTGGATGAGGGTGCGGTCACAGGCTTTTGAGACGAAGAGCCGGACATCTTCGGGCGGGGCCACGGTCTGGGACAGGATGGCTGTGACCGACACGTCCAGGGCCCTGGCAATGCACGTCAGGGTGGAGTAGGGCGGGGCTTTTTTTGGACCGTTCCACCTTGGACAGATATCCCTTGGTCAGGCCGGTGCGGCGGGCCAGTTCCTCCAGGGTGAGTTTTTTGCGGGTGCGCAGGGTTTTGAGATTCCGGGAGATGATCTGCTCATCCATGATGCCTGCTCCTGAAGGATAACCGGGGGTGGCTGTTGGGCCGATCCGGGGGAGAATGTTTCTCCGAAAGGGATCACATATCCTATGCCGGTCAATGCCGTGGTCCAGGCCTGGATATCGTTCACAGGGAAGAACCCCAGGTACCGGACCTGATCGCCGGGCAGATCCGATACCAGGGAGACGTCAAACCGGTGCAGCAGGTCCATGAGCCGGAATGCCTCGTAGGACGGCATGTGAAAGGATTGGGTCAACGTCTTTCCCAGGTCTTCCGGGCAGGTGCGGTAGGTTTTCAGGGTCTGGGCGAACTCGGGGTTGCCCGCGCCTTGGGTACAACCGGCCACAAACAGGATGGGCCCGCCGTCCTTGACCGCTTCCGCGTTGGCGGCCACGGCAGCGTAACACACGGTTTTGTCAGGGAAGTCCGCTGTGATGCGGGTATGGCCTTTTTCCGGATCGATCTTCATGTGCCAAGTCCTTTGCCGATCAGAGTCACCGGGTGGGCCACGGTGAGACGGTCCTGTTCAGACAGGCTGCCGTGAAGGTTGATCCGGCACACCGGGCAGTCCGTGAGCCAGAAATCCGCCCCAGCGTCCCGGGCATGGGCCAGTTTTTTTGCCATCATTTTTTGGGAAAGGTCCGGGTATTCATAAAAAACGTGCCGCCGCCCCGCAGCAGGCTGCCTCATCCGGAACCGGCGTATAGTCAAAGCAGGGCAGGGCCTTGAGCAGTGCCTGAACCTTTGGCTGGGAATTAAAGCTGTTTCTGGAATGGCATGGGGCATGATAGATCACCTTGTGTCTCGGGGTGTCCGGTGCCATGGCAGCGGACAGGTCATGGATGTGGTCATGGAGAAACGAGAGAATGTCCCTGGTTTTCCCGGCAATGGCTTCCGGCATGCCCGGAATGATTTTTGGGGCGGGGCGCCGGGACGGCTGCCGGCCAAAAAGGGCAGCAATGCCGGGTATTCGTCCTTCAGGGCCGCCCCGCAGGTGGTACAGTCAACGATCACGGCGTCGCAGTGTTCTGCGGCCGCATCGCTGGCGTTCTTAGAAGTATCGCCGCTATTTTTATTGATGGCCTCCTGCATGGCTTCCTGGATCGCCGCGAGGTTGACTGCCATGTTTTCGGCAGCCCGGTCCCTGGCCCCGTGGAACATCATGGGGATGCCGCAACAGGTCTGGCCCTTGGGGATCACCACCTCATATCCCAGCCGGGTGAGGATGTTCACCGTGGCCCGGCCGGTGTCGGCAAACAGATAGTTGGTGGCGCAGCCTGTGAAATAGACCACCCTTCCTTTGGTGCCGTCCCTGGAACGGTCAACGGGATTTTCCCGGGAATGTTCAACCGGGGGGCTCCCGGAAGAGTCTGTTAAGATGCCTTTGGCCGGCGATATCCGGGGCAGGGTGCCACGGAAGGGGCGGCGGTTCACCATGGGAAACCGGTGAACCGGGATGGCGCCGATTTTATAGGCTTTTCCCAAAGCCGCCGGGGTGAGGCGCCGTCCGATCCACGCCAGGCCGGCCCCCATGCGCAGCCGGGATTCTTTGGCCAGCAGGTACACCAGGCTCCGGATGGCCGGCGGGTCCGGCAGGGACTGTGCCAGGTGTTCCCGCATCTCCATGAATTTACCGTAATGGTTAATGCCGGACGGGCAGGCCACTTTGCAGGCCCCGCACATCAGGCACTGGGAGACCAGGTCTTTGAGCAAAGGCGATGCGGACAGGTCCTTTTTTTCAAACGCCTTGATGAGTTGGAGCCGGGCCCTTGGGGAAGCCTGTTCCTGTTTGAGGGTCTGGTATACCGGGCAAACGGACAGGCACAGCCCGCATTTGCCGCAGTTCTGGGTGGGTTTTTCTGTCATACGAATTTTCCCGGGTTCAGGATCCCGTCCGGATCCACGGCCTGCTTGATGGTTTTCATGAATTCGATGGTGCCCGGGTCCATGACCAGGGGAAGGTACTTGGATTTGGCCAGGCCGATGCCGTGCTCGCCGGACAGGGTGCCGTCCAGGTCGGCGGCGGCCTGGAAGATCTCGTCAAACGCGGCCGTGACCCGTTTCCATTCTTCTGTGTTGCTCTTGTCCGCCGGGATCATGGGGTGCATGTTGCCGTCCCCGGCATGGGCCAGGACCCCCACCCGCAGCCGGTGTTTGTCAGCAATTTGAACGATGCGCCGCACCATTTCCGGCACCCGGCTCACCGGCACGGTAACATCTTCGGAAATGATGTCCGGGGCCAGCTTGGCAAACACACCGTAAGCCGACCGCCGGGCCATCCACAGCCGTTCCCGGTCGGCCGCGGATCCCGCCTCCTGAATATGGAAGGCATGATTGGCTTGCAGCTTTTCCGAGATCTGCTTTATCTGTTTGTCACAGGCCTCTTCCACCCCGTCCACCTCGATAAGCAGGGTGCCGGCCGCCTCCCGGTCCAGGCCCAGGCCGGCTTTGTCCTCGATGGCGTTCAGGGTGAGCTGATCCATCAGTTCCATGGCCGCCGGCAGGATGCCGGACCCGATGATATCCGTGACCGCCTTTGCTGTATCATCCAGGTCTTTGAAGGTGGCCGTGATGGTCTTCACGGTTTCGGGCAGGGGCACCACTTTGAGAATCGCCTTGGTGACCAGTCCCAGGGTGCCTTCAGACCCGCAGAACAAGGCCGCCAGTTTGTATCCCGTGACATCCTTGATGTTTTTGCTGCCAAAGGTGATCACCTTGCCCGAGGCCAGGACCACCTCCAGGCTCAGGATATAATCCAGGGTCACCCCGTATTTGAGGCACCGGGGACCGCCGGCGTTCTGGGCGATGTTGCCGCCGATGGTGGAGGCGTTCATGGAGCCGGGGTCCGGGGGAAAGAAAACCCGTAAGGAGCCAGGGCCGCCTGGACATCGGCATTTACCACGCCTGGCTCCACAATGACGTACCGGTCCCGGGTGTTGATGTCAATGATCCGGTCCATTTTGAAAAGCAGACCACCAGGCCGTGGCGGACCGGTACCGGAGCCCCGCACACCGAGGTGCCGGCCCCTCTGCCCGTGACCGGGAGCTGGTGGACAGACGCCAGGGCCAGGATTTGCGACACCTCTTCCGTGGTTTCCGGAAAAATCACGGCATCGGGCATGGATTCTTCCACAAACGCGTCATAGGCATAGCAGACAAGCTGCTCTTTGTTGTCCAGCCACCGGACGTCGTCCACAATGGCCAGAAACTGTTTTTTCAGGTCCGGTGATATCAATGCACTCTCCTTTGTGTCGGTTCCCTAAGGGTGTTCTCCTATCTGAGCAGCCAGTTGGGCAGGGCCAGGGATATCCAGGGGATATAGGTGACCAGCATGAGGCAGGCCAGCATGATCACCAGGAACGGGGCCACACCCGAAGCGATTTTAATGATGGGTTCCCTGGTGATGCCCGAGGCCACGAACAGGTTCAGGCCAAAAGGCGGGGTGAGCATGCCCATTTGGATATTGAGCACCATGACCACGCCGAAATGCACCAGATCGATGCCGTACCGGTTCAGGGTCTCCAGGAAAAGAGGGGCCAAAACGAGCATGGCGGACACGTCATCCATAAAGCATCCCAGAATCAGAAACAGCAGGTTGACGGTGAGCAGAAACATCCACGGGCTGTCAATATATTCAATGATGATGTCCGCCAGCTGGTGGGGGATCTGTTCCGCTGTGAGCAGCCAGATAAAGGTCATGGCACAGGACAGAATGAACAGCAGGCAGGCGGATAAAACAGCTGCTTCCCGGCAGACCTCAGTCAGGTCTTTGATGCCGAATTCCCTGTATACCACCATTTCCACAAACAGGGCGTATACCACGGACACGGCGGCAGCCTCCGTGGGAGTGAACACCCCGGAGTAGATGCCTCCCAGCACGATAAACGGCAGCAGCAGTGCCCAGATGCCGTCCCTCCCGGTCTGGATCAGCCGGGACAGGGAGGGGCTCTGTTCGATGCGCCAGTCATGTTTTTTGGCCACAAAAACGTGTATACCATCAGGGAAAATCCGATGAGCAGTCCGGGCATCACCCCGGCCATGAAAATTTTCGCCACAGACACGTTCATGACCAGGCAGTAGAGAATCATGGGAATGGAAGGCGGGATGACAATGCCCAGGGATCCGGACACCGTGATAAGCCCTAAGGAGAATTTTTCGCCGTACCCGCCTTCACCAGGGCCGGGATCATGATCGATCCGATGGCAACCACCGTTGCCGGCGATGATCCGGAGATGGCGGCAAAAAAGATGCAGGCCAGGATCCCTGCCATGGCCAGCTCCGGGAAACCATCCCACCAGGACGTTGACAAAGTTGATGAGCCGCCGGGCGATGCCGCCCCGGGTCATGACGGCCCCGGCCAGAATGAAAAACGGAATGGCCAGGAGCACAAACTGGTCCAGGGCGTTGAACAGCTGCTGAGTGATAATGGTCAGCGGTGTGGAGGAAAAAAACACCAGAGACACCAGCGTGGTAACCCCCAGGATCACGGCAATGGGAACGCCCAGAAACAGGAGCGCTGCAAAACAGATACAGATGGTCAGGATCATGGGGCCGCCCTTTTCAGGCCCTGTCGGAAGGCCTGGACCAGAAACCGGATCCCGATGAACACGGAAAATACCGGGATGGGCAGATAAGCGATATACATGGGGATCTGCATGGTGGGAGAGGTGGTCTCATACCCGTACATGCGCAGCACGATTTTCCAGGAATGATATGCCACGATAAAGAAAAATCCGGCAGACAGACAGTTGTTCAGGGCCCGGAACAGGCCCTGCCAGGGCGGTTTCGTGTGGGAGACCACCAGGTCCATGGTAAAATGGCTGCCGGTGCGCACACCGATGGAGGCCCCCAGAAATGCCACAAACACCCCCATGTATCGGCCCAGTTCCTCGAACCAGGTAAAGGAATAGTTGAACACATACCGGGCGATCACCTGGACAAATCCGATGGCGGCCAGCGCCAGGATGGTCCATACCAGGGTGATGTTTTCCACACGGTGGATGGCGGAAAAAAACGCTGCAAAGCAGGATCTCCTGAAAGTGGCGCTGCAAAGCCGGTTTCCAGCACCTCAGTTGTTCGATGGTTCCCACGGGGTGCCGGTGGAACGGTCACCGGCACCGGCCGAAATTATTGTTTGTGTGCCGCGATTTTTCCAGCATAAAATCAAACAGGTCATCCCCGATTTTTTCGCGGTATTTGTCCCACACCGGGGTCATTGCCACACGGAACACTTCCCGTTCTTCCGGAGTCAGGTCGATGATCTCGATGTTGTTGGCCTTGGCGTATTCGTCAATGGACACGTTGAGTTTGGGCAATGAATCATGCAGGGCCACATTCGCGGTGCGGTTGGTGTCGATGCACACTTTGGCCGCTTCCCTGAAGATTTCCTGCTGTTCCTTAGTCAGGCTTTCCCAGTAATCTACAGACACCACAATGACACATTCCGTGAGGCAGTGCTGGGTCCGGGTCACATATTTGGTCACTTCCGTGAATTTCATGAGAATGGAGGTGAGGATGGGGTTTTCCTGGGCATCGATGACCCCGGTCTGCAGGGCGTTGTAGATTTCCGGGAACGGAATGGCCACAGGCGACGTCCCCAGCTGCTTAAAGGTGTCCAGATAGGCCGGAGAGTTCATGACCCGGACCTTGAGGCCCTTGACGTCTTCCGGGGTGCGCACGGGGCGTTTGTTGTTGGTGAAATCCCGGATTTCGTTTTCCGTCCACCCGATGGCGATAAAGCCCTTTTTGGGGAAAAAGGAAAAGATTTTATCCTGGACTTCCGGGTCATCCAGGGTGGCATATGCGGTTTTGCGGTCCGGAAAAATAAAGGGCATGTCCAGAATGGCGCACTGGGGCACAAAGTTCTGGAGCACCGCTGTTGTCAAGGTCGCAATCTGCAGGGTGCCGGCCTGAACCTGTTCTGCCATGGAGCGTTCTCCGCCCAGCTGGCCGGCCGGGAACGTGGCAATGTCGATTTCGCCGCCGGTTTTTTCTTTCACATAACCGGCAAATGCATCCACGCCCTTGGCCTGACCGTGGAATGGCGGCGCCACATGGCCGAATTTCACGGTATCGGCAAATCCAGGCTGAAAATTTCCCAGAACAAAAATAGCCAGAATCGCTGCACTTGTCATCAAAATGCTGTGTTTGACATCCGTTTTTTTCATGCCGACGTCTCCTTTTTTTACAGATTTGCCTTCGCGGTTGGAAAATTAGGGGTCGATCTTTTTTGATTTCTTGAATTCTGGTTACCTGAATGTTTTCTATTTGTCAACTTTAATCTTTATTTATTGCTAAAATCGCTTGAAAATTTCATATCAGGAAACTTTTTGATAAAAAAAGGCCGCTGCTTCAAACAGCAGCCGGCCCTGAAAAATACGATTGCTTAGTTGTGTCTTACATCGCGGTTTCCGGGTGAAAGACATTGACTTCTTTTAAATCATCTCCGAGGTATTCCCGCTCATTGGGACCTAAAATGCCAAGTGACAGACAGATCAGGGTCCACAGATGAACCACCGGGTAATTTCCTCCGTAGTGTTCGCTCAGTTCGTGGATCTGGGCGTGGCAGTTATGGCAGCCTGCAATGCAGTAATCCGCGCCCGTGGCTTTGATCTGTTCATCCTTGATCCGGCCGTATGCCAGGCGCTCATCTTTGAACCCGGATTGCAGGAATCCGCCGCCGCCGCCGCAGCAGTAGTTGTTGGAGCGGTTGGGCTGCATGTCAATGAATTCTCTTCGCCCACCACAGATTTGACTACGAACCGCAGGTCTTCGGCAATGGGATCGCCAAAACTCTTCCGAACGATCTGACAGGGATCCTGAACCGTGAATTTGATCTTCAGGTCCTTGTTCCAGTCGGAGTTGACTTTGAGTTTGCCTTCACGGATCCACTTGGCATAATACTCATAGATATTTTTGACTTCAAATTTGTGTTCCAGGTTGAATTTTTTCAGTCCGGACCGGACTGAGAAGGTAACGTGCCCTCACTCGGTGTTGAGGAACGTCTTGCACCCCAGTTTATTGGCCTGTTTGACACTCATTTCAGTGACATGTTTCCAGGAATCGTTATCTGCCAGAAACATGCAGTAGTTTCCCCGGCCCATCCCTTACTGCCGTAAGTCCAGTCCACACCGGCCAGGTGCAGGATTTCCACAGGGGCACCAGTTCGTCCGGTTCGGTCACGGGTTCCCGGGAGTTCTGGTTCAGAAAAATTCCGCGCCTTCCTTGTCAATGGGAGCCTGCATGTCTGCGAATTCCGGCTGGGCTTCCCGGTATTCTTCCAGCACATCATCGATCACGAACTCAAAGTCCTCTTCCGTGGTGCCCATGGCAGAGGTGGTGTCGTTTTTCAATGCCATGTCGCAGGAAGCCAAAATCCCTTTGGGACGTTCTTCCCTGGGGCGCAGAGCCCGTGCGTTGAAAATCAGCTGAGGGATGTCGATTTTCATGGGACAGACATAGATGCACCGCTGGCACATGGTGCACATCCAGGGCCAGTCAGAGGCGGCAATCTCCTCATCCATTCCCAGGGCGGCCATGCGCAGAAATTTGCGTGGGTCCATATCTCTCAAACCTGTGGCCGGGCACCCTGATGAGCAGGCGCCGCAGGTCAGACAGGCGTTCAGGTTTCCGCCTTCCGGCAGAATTTCCTTGACCTTGTCAATAAACAAACTCCGGGCTTTTTTCTTGCCCAGTTTTATCACCGCTTCTGCCATGAATCGTTCCTTTCTTTAACAATCATCCGGTCAAATGATCTATATGGTTTATCTTTTTAGGTTCTGGTTGTTATCAATGGTAGTCATGAGTGCCCATCATCACCGGGATGCCGGTTTTTTCCGCAATCAATGCGGCCAGGTCATCCGCCGACGTATAGGGGCATCCGGGTTTGGCATTCACCAGACAGGAACTCAGGTAGATCTTGTCCGGTTTGATCTCCGAGAGTTTAGCTGCCATGCCTAAGGCCGGTACCACGGTGCGGCCGGGGCATTCACATTTGACAAACGCCACCACGGCGGCCGGGGCATCAAACTTGCCTTCGCCCAGGGCTGCTGCCTTGAGACAGCGCCATTCCCCGGGGCATCCGTAACCCTGATCCATGTATGAGCCGCATCCAACAACGGCAATCTTTTCCATGTGTCAGACTCCTTATTATAATAGTTTGCCAGTGTAGATAACAATTTTATATTTGGTATGTCAAGAGCACAATGAATGCCAAAGCGGTTTTTTCACGGCGGGTTGCATAAAATGCAGCCAAAAGCCCGGCTTGACTTTTATGGGAGACGATATACTTTATGAACGGTTTTCACTTACCCGGGCCGCCGGGTTTGATTCAACGGAGAAACCATACATGAAAACAATAAAAAATGAAAAAAGTGGGGCCGCTCCCCGTCAGGTACTGTATATATCCATTCTGATTTCCCTGACCATCGGCTTTGTTGCCGGGTCCGCCTATACATCGTTCAAACTGGCGGATGGCGTTCCCGGCAACCGGGTCCACACGCAACCCGCCCAGGCACCGGGCTCAGGCAGCCCCGGCATGACACAGGACAACCCCTCCCCGGAGATGGCGGCCAGACTTGCGGAACTCGAAGCATCCGTGCAGCAGCATCCTGAGGATGCCCGGACGTGGGCCACGCTGGGCCATGTGTATTTTGATCTGAACCAGCCGGACAAAGCGATCCAGGCGTATGAGAAATCACTGGCCCTGGCGCCGGAAGATCCGGCCGTACTCACGGACCTGGGGGTGATGTACCGTCGCAGCGGGGAACCGGACAAAGCGATCCGGGCGTTTGACCGGGCCGTATCCGCGTCTCCCGGATTTGAGACCGCCCTGTTCAACAAAGGCGTGGTGCTCATGGCGGATCTCAATGATCTGGAAGGCGCCATGGCCGCCTGGAAGGAACTGGTTAAGGTCAACCCGGACGCCACCACCCCTGGCGGTGAAAAAGTGGCAGACATCGTGGCCCGCATGGCATCACAGAAATGATGATCCTGCAATGAATGCTTGATTGGTCTTGTTTACAGGAGAGGATTCATGAATTTGAACAGCTTGGATACCATTGAAAAATTCGAGATTCAGACCTACCGGAAATCCGGGGACATGGACAAGAAAAACCATGTGCCGTTTTCCGGTTCCCCCCGGAAACATCCCTGGGATCCTGAGAAAATTATTTTGATTGTGGATCCGTTTACGGGTAACACCTTTTACTATGAATTCAAGATCAAGGATATCGGTTTTGCCGAAGAACTGCCCAGCATGACCAATATCGAAGGTGAGTCCGTCAGCATGATACGGATCTGGGTGAAAAAACAGAGCGTGGCCATCCAGTGCAGCCCGTTCCGGGTGGATGCCGTTTCGTTGTTCGAATAATTTCGAACCATCCGGATCACCCGGTTCTCTGAGTCAGCTCCCGGCAGATCCGGTTGATCAGGCTGACCATGACCGGGATGCTGGCCAGCCCGCTGTATTCATCTCACAGACAAGGGGGCCCAGGCCCGATCATCATGAACGGCAAAGGGCTGCTTTGCTGCCTCTTCTTTGGGAAATACCGTGTCCATGTGGCTCAGGAACACCACCTCATAGGGGGTGGCGCCGATGATTGACTGAGACATGGCCATGACAATCATGGCTGCCGGCGCATGCCCCCGGACAGCTGACAGGGATATTCACAGACCCGCTTGTGGGGAGAAGGTATCCGGCCCCGGTCCAGCAGCCCCGAGGCGATCTTGCCCTTGCCCGAATGCTTGATCCGGTGGTGAGCAGTTTCGTTAGATAAGTGTTGGAAATGCCAGACATCATGCTGATCTGGTTGCTATTCAGGTCATTTTTTTATGATTGTCACCAAGATATCAGGAACGCTGCGCATATCAGGGTGCGTGTCCTGTATTATCGACGGCTTTTTTTACAACCACGAAGAACATAAAGAAATCCATCCCTCGTGCGCTTCGTGGAACAATACGCTGCCGGCCCAAAGTACAGATGAGTGACACAGGTAAGCGTGAGAGCTACGGGCAAATGGATGGACCCGACAGATGAGACAAGGAAACAGGTGACACAAAGAGATCACAGGCTCGCTGCCATTGTTTCATTGCCGTGCTGGCTCTGGCAGCCGTGACCGGATACCGGAATCTGTCCTACAATTGGCAGTGGTACCGGGTGGCCCAGTATTTTTTTTCTTTGAACAGGGGCTGTTCGTGCCTGGAGTCCTGCTGCAGGGGGCGTGGGTCACGGTGAAGATTTCGGGCATTTCTTTGGTGCTGTCCCTGATCATCGGTCTGGTGTCCGCCTTTGCAAGACTGTCTCCGTACGTGTCTCTGCGGGGGATGGCCTGGTGCTATGTGGAGACCATCCGCAACACCCCGCTTTTGATCCAGATCTTTGTGACCTATTTTGTGATCTCTCCGGTGCTGGATCTGTCTGCCTTTGCTTCGGCCGTGATCGCCCTGAGCCTGTTTGAAGGGGCCTATTCCTCGGAAATCATCCGGTCCGGCATTGTCAATATCCCCAGAGGGCAGTGGGAAGCGGCACAGAGCATCGGTCTGCCCGTGTCCGCGATCTATCTGAAGGTGATCATCCCCCAGATGCTGCGCCAGACATTGCCCATGCTGGCCGGGCAGAGTGTTTCACTGATTAAGGATTCGGCTCTGGTCAGCACCATTTCCATTTATGATCTGACCATGCAGGGGCAGAAAATCGTTTCCGAGACATTTTTGACTTTTGAAATCTGGTTTGTGGTGGCATTATGTTACCTGTGCATGACCGCCACGCTGTCATTCATTGTCCGGATCATCGAGGATCGGATAAAGTTTGTTCAGTAACCTCTAACTTTGAAACAAATAAGGAGAAATCATGAAAAATCCGTCATTGTCTGGATTCTGGGACTGATGCTGTTGATACCGTTTTTTCAGGCGTCGGCCGGGGAACTGGGGGATCAGCTGGCAAAAGAGAGTATTATTGAAAAATCCAGCGGGACAAAGTGATCCGGGTGGGAATGTCCACGTTCGTGCCCTGGGCTATGAAAGACAAGCAGGGAAAACTCGTCGGGTTTGAAATCGATGTGGCCCGGCAGCTGGGCAAAGATATGGGCGTGGAAGTGGAGTTTGTGCCCACGGCGTGGTCCGGCATCATTCCGGCGCTGATGACCGGCAAATTCGATGTGATCATCGGGGGCATGGGCATCACCCCGGAGCGGAATCTGAAAGTGAATTTCACCATGCCTTATGATTATTCCGGCATGTCCATGGTGGCCAACCGGAAAAAGGCAGAAGGGTTTTCTGAACTCAAAGACTTTAACAGCCCGGACGTTCATATTGCCGTGCGCATGGGCACCACTGCGGAACAGGCCGCCAGAAAATATCTTCCCAAAGCCAAGCTGCGTCTGTTTGAAAACGAAAGCCAGGCCCTGCAGGAGCTGAACCTGGGCCGGGTTCATGCCGTGGTGTCTTCTGCGCCAATGCCGGTGTTTCATGCTCTTAAATATCCGGACAAACTGTTTGTGCCGCTCAAGGAGAATTTACCAGAGAGCCCATAGGATTTGTCATCCGCAAAGGGGATCCGGACGCAGTCAACTATTTTAACAACTGGATTATCACCATGCATGCCAGCGGCTTTTTGAAGGAGAAAAAAGCGTACTGGTTTGAATCCAGACAATGGGAAGATCTTGTCAAATAAACCTGCCACACGCCTGACCCTGGTGGACATGGCCGTTTTCTCGGCCGTGGCTGCCGGGGTCATTTTATTTTTGTGCGCATGACCCAGGTTCTGGAGTATCAGTGGGAATGGCAGGCCATTCCCGGCTATTTTCTGTTCATCGATTCCGAGACCGGCCGTGTGACAGCCAATATCCTGCTCAAGGGATTCGGCACCACGGTGAAGCTGAGTATCTGGTCCATGGCCTTAGGCTTTGTTCTGGGGACCTTTTCCGGGATCATGGGGGCCAAAGGGGGCAGTTTCGGGCGCATGGTCAGCCGGTTTTACGTAGAGACCGTGAGAAACATCCCCTCCCTGGTCCTGGTGATCCTGTTTTATTATTTTGTGTCCTCCCAGTTCCTGGAGGCCCTGGGGCTGGATCAATGGGTCCGGGGCCTGCCGGACCTGCGGCACGGGGGTTGCGTTTTTCTGGCAGGGGCCGGGCAGATCAATGCGTTTGTCTCGGCGGCCTGCGCTTTGGCCATCTATGAGGGGCCTACATCTCCGAAATCGTGAGGGGCGGCATCAACGGCGTTTCCAAAGGCCAGTGGGAAGCGGCCTGGTCCATGGGACTGTCCCAGGCCCAGACTTTCCGGCTGGTGGTGCTGCCCCAGGCATTCCGGCGCACGGCATTTCCCCTGGCCGGCCAGTTCATCTCCACCATCAAGGATTCCGCCATTGTCTCGGTCATTTCGGTCCAGGAACTCACCTTCCAGGGCATGGAGCTGATGGCGGCCACCTTTCTGACCTTTGAAATCTGGATCACCATCACCCTGCTTTACTTTCTCCTGACCTTTTCTTTGTCCCGCACCATCTCTTTTTTCGAAAAACGCATGGCCATCCGGCAGTGAACCGTTTTTTTCGGAAGCCCCAAGCCCAAAAATTTTCACTCAAAAGAATGGATCATAATCCCGATAAAATTGTTAGCTCGACCTTTATATTCCAATTAACAATGCCTTTGCTTGACATGATTTGAGATTTATTACCCCTCTATCCTTATTGGATTGGGCTGATTAAAAGCTGGTCTCACCGGGGTACCCCGCCCCGGGCAATACTGGTTTCAATTCCACACTGGGCTGATTAAAAGGCCGCTCATTTCAGGGTGAACCGTCAGGATCACAT